>OLQK01000293.1_pt1 | contig 60041 bp, 41 predicted proteins | sample 1672501 | NCBI WGS metagenome assembly OLQK01 (sample SAMEA3136693, study PRJEB25190) | human gut metagenome | biome: human gut; feature: human-associated habitat; material: faeces | place: Austria | collected 2013
CACCCTTGCATATCATAGAAGAATCTTATTTACAGACTTTTTCTCACAGTCTCATTTGTCAAGGTACTCGTATTCTACCGTTTACGTCTGCTATTTGTCAAGGTACTCGTATTCTACCGTTTACATTTGTCAAGGTACTCGTATTCTACCGTTTACTGAAAATCCGCAGGAATACTTGGCGCTTACCGTGTATTGACATTTTATAAAAGCCATCTGATACTGTTTCTGGCTGTCTGCCAAATTCTATATCAGATGGCTTAGTATTATTTTTTTAGTTTAGTACGGCAGTATTCCGGAAGATCTTCTGACCATGGAAGCAGTTTCTTTAACTCTTCCTCTTTAGGAAAAGCTCCCATTTTTCTGAGTTCATCCAATATATAAGTCAGATATGCGTATGGTTTCAGATGGTCCCTGTGTGTTAGGATAGTTGTCAGTGAAAGATAATTACTTTTGTGGTAGTATGTAGTTATCACAGGAAGCGTCATCGACCGATTCTAACTATTTAATTCCTGTTCCAAAGCGGCTGCCGATTCCGGCGGCCATGATGAGTAATGTTGTGTTCATAGTTTTATCCGCTCTCCTTTGTTTTTGCTATTTTGTTGAGTTTATGTAGGTGGATGTAATGTAAGGTCAGTCCATTCTAAGTGATACCCTCAATAGTTCGTATCTTTTCCTCTTCTCACACGGTTTCAGAAGTTTCCCCAAAATAATAAATTGTCAAAGGAAAGCACCCTCCTCTTCTTTTGATGCAATATTCCTTATTCTACTGTCACACTCTTCGCCAGATTTCTTGGCTTATCCACATCCAGTCCTTTCGCAACAGAAACATAATATCCCATCAGCTGCAGTGGAATCACAGCCAGACTTCCAACGAAATGTTCGTCCACTTTCGGTACATATACTGTAAAGTTCGCTTGATCTTCAATACCATAATTTCCATACGTTGTCAGTCCCATTAAATACGCTCCCCGGCTCCTGCATTCTAGCATATTGCTGACTGTTTTTTCGTAAAGCTCATTCTGCGTAAGAGATCCAATCACAAGCGTTCCCTGCTCAATCAGGCTGATGGTGCCGTGTTTCAGTTCTCCCGCTGCATATGCCTCGGAATGAATATAAGAAATTTCTTTCAGCTTCAGACTTCCTTCCAGACAGACAGCATAGTCAATGCCACGACCTACAAAGAACACATCATGTGCATTCGCATATTTTGCGGCAAACCACTGAATCCGTTCTTTATCCTCCAGGATTTTCTGAATTTTTTCCGGAAGTGTCAGCATTTCAGAAATATAGTAATGGTATTGTTCCTCTGTAATTTTTTCTCTCACCTTTGCAAACTGAACTGCAATGCAGTACATAGCAGCAAGCTGTGCGCTGTATGCTTTTGTCGTAGCAACAGAAATTTCCGGTCCAGCAAGTGTGTAGAATACTTTATCCGCTTCGCGGGCAATACTGCTTCCCACAACGTTTACAATCGCCATCGTCGTAATATTCTTTTCTTTCGCAAGACGCAGGGCTGCTAAAGTATCTGCTGTTTCACCTGACTGGCTTACTACGATGACAAGCGCTTTCTGATTTAATGGCATTTTTCGATAACGGAATTCCGATGCCAGTTCTACCCGCACCGGAATATCTGCCAGTTCTTCCAGCACATACTGTGCAGCCATCCCTACATGCCAGGCAGAGCCACAGGCCACAATATAAATCTGCTCAAACTTCTGAATTTCTTCCTCTGTGATTTCTACTGCTGAAAGATCAATCACTCCGTCCTTAATCACAGAATTCAGAGTATCCTGAACTGCTTTTGGCTGCTCATGGATTTCTTTCATCATGAAATGCTCAAACCCTGCTTTTTCTGCAGCCTCTGCATCCCATTTAATCTCAGTAGTCTGTTTTTCAATTTCATCACCATCAAGATTGTAAAAATGTGCTTCCCCCGGTGTTAATTTGGCAAATTCCAGATTTCCAATATAATATACATTTCTTGTATACTTCAGAATTGCCGGTACATCAGATGCTACATAAGTTTCACCATCTGCAATACCAATAATCATTGGACTGTCTTTTCGTGCCACCCAGATTTCACCCGGATAATCACGGAACATCAGTTCCAGAGCATACGATCCACGGACACGCACCATTGTTTTTGCAATCGCATCGATCGGTCCAAGTTTATATTTTTTGTAATAATAATCTACCAGCTTAATGACAACCTCAGTATCTGTCTGACTGTAAAACGTATATCCATGTTTTAAAAGCTTTTCTTTCAGCTCTGTATAGTTTTCAATGATACCATTATGTACACCAACCACTTCGGACTCTACAGCACCAGATCCGGATCTGCTGCAGTTTCCGGAGACATGCGGATGTGCATTTGTCTGGCTTGGTTCACCATGCGTTGCCCAGCGGGTATGTCCAATACCGCAGGTTCCCTTTAAAGCTTTTCCTGAATCCGTTTTTTCAATCAAATTGCTCAGCCGTCCCTTGGATTTTACAACTTCAGCAAGCTTTTCTCCATCACGGACAGCAAGTCCTGCCGAATCATATCCTCTGTATTCCAGTTTAGCCAATCCATCCAGCAGGATAGGCGCCGCCTGACGATTTCCGGTAAATCCAACAATTCCACACATAACTTCTATTCCTCCAATTTTTTAAACAGAAAGAGACCTGCACCTGCCGTTCCTTTCAAACTTCTAATAGCAGAAACGACCCCGGTTGTGCCAGAGTCGTTATCGATTTCTTTAAACTTGATATCCTCTGCTGCAGATTACGTTAACAACCTCATCCACATATTTCTGGCAGGTATCGTGATCCGGTGCCTCCACCATAACACGCACCACCGGCTCTGTACCAGATTCTCTGACAAGAATACGTCCTGTATCATCTAATGCGTCCGCAACCTTTGCAACAGCCTCCTGGACAGCCGCATCATTCTGCGCCGCCTTTTTATCTGTCACACGGACATTTTTCAATACCTGCGGATAAATCTTAAATGGTGCCGCCAGCTCACTCAGCGTTTTTTTCTTGGCAAGCATCACTTCCATCATTTTTAAACTTGTCAGGATACCATCTCCTGTTGTCGCATACTTGGAAAAGATGATATGTCCGGACTGTTCTCCGCCAATCCGGCATCCTGTCTGTGCCATATGTTCATAAACATATTTATCTCCGACCGGTGTTTTTGCGTAATCAATTCCCAGTTTATCAAAAGCTTTATATAAGCCAAAATTGGACATAATCGTCGTTGTTACCATATTCCCGGCCAGTTCACCATGTTCCTTCAGATAGGCTCCATAAATATAAAGGATAGCATCTCCATCTACAACATTTCCATGTTCATCAACACAAAGGCAGCGATCTGCATCTCCATCATAGGCAAACCCTACATCCAGACCTTTCTCCTTCACAAGAGCCTGCAGACCTTCGATATGCGTGGAACCTGCATTATTGTTTATGTTTGTACCATTTGGCTCTGCATTGATGACGTATGTTTTTGCACCAAGTGCATCAAAAACTGACTTGGCAATATTCCAGGAACTGCCGTTGGCACAGTCAAGACCTACACGCATTCCCTTAAAAGAATACAATCCAAGGGAAATCAGGTACCCCATATAGCGGTTACGTCCGGCAACATAGTCAATCGTACATCCAATTTTTTCCTGATGTGCAAATGGAACCTCATCATAATGCTGACCGAAAAGCTCTAATTTTCCATCAATGTAATCTTCAATAAGAGAAATTGTAGATTCTTCCATCTTCTCGCCATTGCTGTTAATCAGTTTGATTCCATTGTCATAATACGGATTGTGGCTGGCAGAAATCATAATTCCACAGTCAAAACCCTCTGTGCGGGTTACGTAGGCAACAGATGGCGTTGTCGTAACGTGTAAAAGATAGGCATCCGCTCCAGACGCAACCAGACCTCCAACTAACGTGTATTCAAACATGTAGCTGGATCGGCGGGTGTCTTTTCCAATTACGATACGTGCAGGGGAGGAGTCTCCCTGGCGACGTTTTAACATGCCATAGTACCAGCCGAGAAAGCGACCGATTGTATAGGCATGGTCTGCAGTTAATGTACGATTGGCTTCACCGCGGAAGCCGTCGGTTCCGAAGTATTTACTCATTTTTATCTATTCCTTTCACTTTATTTAATATATAATAGAATTCGAAAACACTTTTTTAAATCTAACGAAGCCTATTCCTTTAGTTAATAGCAACACGCTTTACCTTTTAATGTTTTTCTCATATTTCCATTTTTTTGACTACAAATTCCTTACTATCCATGATATTTTTTACTCTTAATTTTAGTTATTGTGTTTATCACCATAGTGTCTTTTAGCAAAATCAAAATAGCGCAGTAAATTAAACACCCACATACTATATTCAAAATCAAATGTCCAAAATTTCCCATCACCAAACTGTTTAGACCCAACAAAGCAAGCAACATCACAATCCCAGCAATGAAATAATTTTTACATGGAAAAAAAACCATCTTTTTTTGAAAGTTATTAGGTAAATACCACAGCTGAACCAACATAGCAATAGCTTCTGCTATTACAGATGCTATTGCTACCCCGATAGCACCTAGATTTAAGACACAGATAAAAAAAGCATTTAAAGATATATTTATAATAGACGCAACTATTACCGACATAGTGTAAGCATTTTGTTTATTATATGCTATCAAAACTGTTCCTAATAATTTTTCAATGCTCATTACAATAAACAACATGGATAATATTTTCATTAACGGTGAAACAGTTCCATATCCTTGTCCAAAAAATATCGGGACAAAATAGTCAGACACACAAATACACCCCAATGTCATAGGAATAGCCAAAAAATATGTATATCTTACTGCTGTAATAAAGTACTGATTTGCTTCTACATTTTTTCCTTTATCATTCAAATATGCAAAGCGAGGAAGCAAAACGGTAAAAAGTGAGCTAATTACGACCAGAATTATCTTAATTATTTTTTCAGCCTGACTATAATATCCAACTTGCAATGTGTTTACCAATGCGCCTAGCATCGTTTTATCAAACACGGTGTATAATTGTAACGCAATATTAGGAATAAACAATTCCCATATTCCTTTTATATGTCTAGCGAAATTTAATTTTTTAATTTCAACTGTCTTAACATTTCCCTTAAGATACGGCCACATAGTTAAATTGCCAATCAAGTCACTGGCACAATATATTATGGTATAAAGTATCAGATCATTTTCTTTTTTTACAATTAACAATATTAAAATAGTAGAAATTATTTTAATAATAGAGTTTCTTACTGCTGTAATTTTGAACTTTTCTAAGCCCTGAAATAACCATGCAATATCGAACCCCCATGCTACAAAAGAAATTACTTGCACAGAAAAAAGAATTCGATATTCTCTCCACGATGGCAAATTTAAAAAGAATAAATAACCGACAAGTACTAATGCGATCATTATAATTCGAATTGACAAAATTTCAAAAAAAATAGAGCTTACTTCATTTTTTGACTCATGTTTCTTCGCAATTTCTCTTTGTGCATAATTTGCCGTTCCCAGCATCGCTACCATGCAAAAATATGACACTATTCCTGTAGTATAGCTGAAATCTCCAATCGCCTGTGCGCCAAGAACTCTTGATATATACGGGGTGGTTATAACAGGTATAATAATTGTAAGTAACTGACTGAGAAGATTATATATATAATTTTTTTTTACTTTACTCTCCATTTACACATCTACCTTAATTTATCCATCTATTTTTAATAAATCTTCCAGGTTGATTCATATTAACAATACGTGCTGGATTTCCAACAATAGTAGCATTATCTTCTATATCTTTAACCACTATCGCACCAGCTCCTATAGTTACATTGTCTCCAATTAATACATTTTCTATAATACATACACTCGGGCCTATATATACATTATTTCCTATTGTAGCCGATTTTCCTTCATTAGATCCAATAGTAACAAATTGTGAAATATTACAATTATTTCCAATCACTGCACTATCACTTACAACACAAGGTCCGCCATGTCCAATATAAAATCCATATCCAATTTGACATTTGTATCCAATGTTAATCTTACCAAAAGTTCTTTTCCATTTATGAATTGGCAAGGCAATCAGTTTAAGTATCCCCCCACGTTGACACATGCGAAGCCAAAACATATAGTTAAATCCGGGATCCTCAATTAATCCTCGACACAATGTCATAAAAATTTTTTTTCCATAACATCGATATAAATCACTCATAATATATTCATTCATCTATTAAGTCTCCGCCTTAACATAATTAACTTTTTATATTTTCTTTTTCCAATAATTTTTTTTATAGCTCGCTGCACCTTAGATTTTAAAGGTTCTTTCGACCATGACGCAAAATAATGATGCCAGCAAATCGTCTTATTTGTAATATCTGGCTCATGAATATCTGTGTCATATCCGCAAAAGTATTCCGAAGGAAACACTGTTAAACCTGCTATCTCCTGCAATGTATTATCCTTTTTTAGTCCCTTTTCTTCCAATATTTCCGTAACATGAAGATTTACAGTTTTATATATACCATCTTTTCTAATTTCAAAATGTTCAGTTTTATATTGATCCACTATATCCTTTATAATTGGAAAATGTTTTTCAACCGCAAAAATAAGTCCTGGTGCCACTATTCCTGTACACTCAAAACCAGTAAATCCTCTTAGCTCCAAATATTTTTCAGGTAATGGTTTAATGAACTCCACATCTGTATCCAAATAAACACCTCCATATTGATACAAAATATCAAATCTGGCATAATCTGCTACAAATGCCCATTTTTTAGCTTCGTATGCCTCTTTAATATATGGAATAGAATACACGTCATAATTATCTTCGTTCCATTCTTTGATTTCCCATTCTGGAAAATATCTTTTCCATGTAGAAATACAGTATTCAACCAATTCCGGTTTTTTGTTTCTTCCAAACCAACAATAATGTATTATATGCGGAATCTTATCCATATTGTTTTTGTTCCTTTCTAAAAAGTTTTGTAAGAAGCAAAATAGGCATACAAGAAAAACAATTTAATCCCTGTACTTCTGTTAAACCATATAATGCCCATGATATAATTGCAACATTATCTCTTACATTTTTTCTTTTAGCAAGCCTTGCAAATAAAATAGTTAAAAGCACCAGCCAAATTATCCCCTGATTTATTAACATATATGTATAAATGCAATCAAAAGTGAACGCATTTAGCATCCAAACAGAATCCCATATTGTTCCTGTGTATAGTGCCTCCATATTTTGACCAAATAATGTGAATCTATAATGAGCTAAAGCATATGCGCCTAATGATATTCTAGCATTCAAAATTTTATTTAGCAGTACTATTACGCTGTTACCCGTTGTGTAAAAAATAATAGCAAACCCCATAAAGACTGAAAATAATGGAACAATTATAAAAGCTAATTTCTCAATAGTACGGTCTAATCTATGATTAAACTTACGAATGAATAATAATCCAATGACAATCAGCATAGTCATAAAATTAGTTCTTGTTTTGCAAAATACAAATACTATACCTGCACAAATAGCCATTGCAATAATATGTCTTATTTTAATACGGTCCCATTTCAGCCAAATGAACATAATTAAAAGGTTAAACGCTAATGCTGCAAATGAATTCGGATGTTTCATTCCAAAATCATATCGCATCACTCCACCTATATCCTGCACAATATTAAAAACGCCAAATGTAGAACCCACTATGGCTATAACCGAATGAATTATCAATAATATACTTTCAATTCTAAAAATCATCTTAATATAATTGGTTAGATTACTATTTCTTACGGCCAAACATGAAATCACCGTAATTACTAATACATTATTGCCTGTTACCCAAGAATTATATAATGTCAACCCAATAAAAGCAGCATATAACAATAACGTTTTTATTTGGTAATTTTGCAAAAGTATGCTAATAATAAGAACAACACTTCCTATTATTGATAAAAGTATATCTGTAAAATTATTATACGGAATTATTTTTGATACAGAAAATACTGTTTTCGCTACAAATACAACTGTTCCAAAATATAAAAGCAAATCACTTCTTTTAATTCTTTTTATTCTTAATTTTCCTGTTATCATTTTTTTGCATCACTCTTTTTCCATTTTTTATAAAAATATATAGATGCAGGTTTAACAAGGACACATAAAATTTTTTCATATCTATTTAATTCTAATCTATTATCTAATTGTCTTTGATTAATACTTCTTTTATAACAATCATATATAATTGCACCTTTTAAGTTCTGCTTTAATCCGCACTCCTTATACATCAGTGCCTTTCCACGCATCATTGAGCCAAGCGGTGAAGCAAATTTCATTATTTTATCATTTGCAGTCAATCCGCCTTCTAAATATTCGCATTGATAAATTGCCTTATTAATAAATGCATATTGATATCTCATACCTATTTCAATCCATACTACATCCTCACTTAAAAATTTTTCGTTTTTAAACTCTGGAAACGGATACTCTTTTAAAACCTCTGTTCTAAATACTTCCTCCATGTCCCCGGGACGATCTTCTTTAATGCGGTATTGAATATAAGAGGAAACAAACTCCTCTTTTTCTAATGACACTATTGGACCTCCATCAGAAAAGCCTTTTAAGAAACAATATACTCCTATTTTTTTATTCAATTTATACTTATTATATATTCTGCAAATATCCTCTACTGCATTTGATAACAGCTGATCATCGCTATCAACTATCATTGCGAGCTCTGTTTGTATTGTCTTAATTCCAAGATTTAAAGCAGTATGTTTCCCACCATTTTCTTTATAAATATACTGAATATTGAAAGTAGCACAATCTGATATCTCTCTTACTATTTCTTTCGTGTTATCTATACTTCCATCATCAACAATCAACCAAACAAAATCTTTTTTGGTTTGTTTTTCTAAAGAATCATATAACTTTTTTAATAGTCCCGCTCTATTATATGTTGGTGTTATAATCGTAACAGTCTTCATCCTCATTCATCCATATTCCTTATTTGTCATTTATGACTAATTTTCACTACCCCACATCTTTATCCAAAATTCTTCCTGCTGACGTGGCATTTTAGTTTTTATATCTTTTGGCCTTCAACTTTACCATTTTCTTATAGCAATACATTCTATCTTATAAAAAACATTTTAGGTACCAGAATTCTTATCCTATCACTATAAATACTGCATTATTTCTACTTGTTTTTATATACTTCTAATGTTTTTTGTACAACGCTATCCCAATCATAATATTTTTTTATATATGAGCGAGAATCAACTTTTTGAGAATAAGATTCTGATAAAAATTCTTTCATTTTTTGTACCAAATCATCAACATCTTTACTTTTAAATGTTGTAACATATTCTTTACCAACCTCTGTATTTTCAGGAATATCGCTAACTAGACATGGCGTATTATAGCTTAATGCTTCAAGTAAACACATAGGCATTCCTTCCGCTTCGCTTGGGAAAACAAACAATCGCGCATTCGAATACAATTCCTGTAATTCCATTCCTTTAACAAATCCTATAAAATGAATTCTTTTATCTCCCGCTGCTTCTTTTTTTATATTCTCAGCAAAGTCCGTCACAAACGGTGCATCTCCTGCTATTATCAGCGGCAATTCTGTTTTTATCTCCTTATATGCACGAATTAAATATTCTACCCCTTTCCCTGGAACTAGTCTTGAAAGGAATAGTATATATCCATTCTTTTTTAATCCGTACTTTTCATAAATAATATTAGGTTCTAGTAGCTCTTGAAGCGTCACTCCATTAGGAATATAGCTAGTTTCTCTATTATATTTCCTTTTAAAATATTCTTGCTGCTCATATGAAAGAACGATTACTTCATCAGCATACCTTGCCGTAATACGTTCTCCCCATTGCATAACTTTTGAGCCAATTCCTTTCCATTTTGGTGTCTTATAGTTTAAACCATGTACAGTTACTACGGTCCGAATTCCAAACATATGAGGAATTATCAAAAACAGACTTGGCCCAATTGCGTGATAGTGTATTACATCATAATGTCCAAATAATGCATGAATCGAAGACAAAAAAGAATATACTACCGCATCCGTAGCTTTTTTCTCTATAGTAGGAATTGTAACCAACTTTACATCTCTATATTTTTTTTGTGTCTTTATTTTCTTGCTCTTCCTGTTATAAACAATTACTTCATTTCCAAGCTTTGCCATCCTGGTAGACAGTTCTTCTACTACAACTTCTATTCCGCCTTCTCTGCCTGGTATTCTTTTATGACCTATCATTGCAATCCGCATATCAAAATATTTCCTTTTAATTATTTTTTAGTTCCATATACCAATTCATCAATCTTTTTGCTTCAAATGATATATCATATCCCTGTTCTCTTAGCTGTCTTTGAGTTTCTGTACTTTCATTTCTTTTCATCTTCATAATAGTTTCTGCCCAAACTACTGCAGATTTTTCTAAATCCATTTGTTTGGCCATACTGGTAAGAATAACCTCATTTGAAATTGTGTTTGAGAATAAACACGGAAGTCCATTCGCTTGTGCCTCTACCCCTACAACTGGCAACCCTTCAAATACGGACGGCATAACAAACACATCCATAGCTTGGTATAGATCATTTACATCGGAACGATCAATTAAAAAAATCACATTTTCTTGAAGTCCTAATGTGTCTACCTTTTTTCTAAGCCTTAATTCGTCTTCACCTTTTCCTATCAATAACAATCTAACATCCGAATTTACCTGCTTTATTTCCCTTACTATATCTAATAAAAATGTTTGATTTTTCACATAATAAAATCTTCCAACGTGACCAATGACAAATTTGTTTTTCAATCCTAATTTATTTCTCATCAACTCTCTTTTTTTCTCACTATATTCAAATGCTTGTAAATCAATTGCATTATGTATAATTTTTACATTCTTGCCTGGATACATAAATTGCGCTGCTTTTTCCCCACATGCACAATAAATGTTTGCTTCACGCGGCATTAGAAGTTTTGCAATATATTTTATCGGTAACTTTGCGTCATGATCCAATTTTGAAGAATGACTATGTCCAATTCTGAAGGGTATTCCGGCTTTTTTTGCAACATAAAGTGGAAAAGCCGACATTGTATCAATATGCGCATGCACAATTTGATATTCTGGATGCTCACGAAAAAAATTTTTCATAAATAAAAAGTATTTTGGGTAATTTTGTGGATATAGCCTCGGTGCCCTGTATATCCTACCGCCCATTTTTTTTATCTCATCTTCATAAACTCCCGGTGTATCTCTGTGCGTTAAAAAATCAAATTGTACCTGCGTTCTATCAATATTTCTATAGTAGTTCATAAGCATAGTTTCTAATCCAGCTCGATCCATTATATTTACAACTTGAAGTATACGAATCACAACTCTTCCTCCTCGAATGTTACACCTATTGTAATTATGGTATTCATCAAATAACTATGTTTAACTATGTTGTACTTTCTTTTTACAATCATTTTCTATTTTTTGCATTAAATATTAATAATGCCATTCACAAAAAAGGTTTCAAATAATTACCATTATCTTGGAACCTTTTTCAAAAATTCCCCTCTTCAAAATATTCTTTAGTTTTCTCTTTATAGAGCTTTTTAACATTTTTATATCATTTGTATTCTACCACGCCACTCCCCTAATCGCAACATTTCCGCAATTTTTCAGCACAGTAGCCAATTCCGAATGATTTTCAAAGTCCGATTCCGTATCTTTTTACATAGACCCCTTCTGTCCTAATACAATCAGTACAGTCTTGAACAGAATCCTGATATCCAGCATAAACGACCATTCCGAGATATACTTCGTATCCAGTTTTACAACTTCTTCGAAGTCCGTAATCTCGCTTCGTCCGCTTACCTGCCACATACCAGTCAGTCCCGGCTTGATTGCCAGTCTTGCTCTGTGATGCAGCTCATATTTCTCCCACTCATCCACTGTCGGCGGACGGGTTCCTACAAGGCTCATGTCGCCTTTTAACACATTGAAGAACTGCGGGAATTCATCCAGCGAGGTTTTGCGGATAAAGTTTCCGATTCCTTTGCCAGGTCCTTTTTCGCTTCCGATGACACGCGGGTCATTCTCCATTTTGAACATCAGACCATCGCTGACGCGGTTTTGTTTCATCAGTTCTTTTTTTCGCTCTTCCGCATCCATGTACATGCTGCGGAATTTGTAAATCTTGAATTTTCTTCCGTTCTTTCCGACACGGTACTGTGAAAAGAAGATCGGACCCGGGGACTTGATATAAATCGCCGGAGCAACGAACAGGAAGATGATTCCGGTCAGAATACATCCGGCAAGACCGCCGCAGATGTCCATGATTCGTTTCAGCACAAGCTGTCCTGCGCTTGCCATATTGATGCAGGTGGTGACCACGGTATAGTTGCCCATGCGCTCTACAGTCTGATTTTTTCCCTGCATTTCGTTCACGTCCGCAATTTTCACATGGATCGTAATTCCCATCTCAGCAAATGCATCGAATACTTTCTGCGGGATTTCTCTGCCTTCCGGCAGAACGATCAGCACTTCGTCGAACCACTCACGGCAGACATACTCCGCTGCATCTGCAAGGTTCGATACCACCGGTACGCCGTGGATTTTGTGTCCGGTTCTGTCCTGGTCTACGAGAACAACGCCGGTCGGACGAACGCCGATGTAATCGAAGTCCAGCATGCTCTTTACAACGGACTGTGACTGTTTTTCGGTCGTGATGATCAGAAGCGAACGGCCGCTGTGTTCTCCGCTGCTGCGTTTCTTCAAAATGACTTTCCAGCCGGTGCGCATCAGATAGGAAAACATTCCGTACAGAACACCGGTCAGCATAATGGTTGCTCTGGAGAACTGGTCTCCCTCCTGAATCAGGAACAGGTAGAATACACCAAGAACGATGATGTATACCATATTTTTTACGGTCATTACGATTTCCACGAGGTATCCGCGCTTCATGACGTTTTTGAAAGAATCGTCAAAAAACATGATCATCAGCTGGATCAGAGCGAATACGATAGCCTCATTTCGGTAAATTGGGCTTCCATATGGATTAAAACTGTGATGTCTTAAGAAATAACCCATGACGAAAGCGAGCTGAAGGCAGATAATATCAAGAACCATAAAATCCAGATGCTTCAGCCATCCTGTGGATGATTTTTTGTACATACCTTTCTCCCCTGTCGTATTTTTTTCGCCGTATTCGTAACACTCTCTTGTTTCGCATAGTTTTTCTGGCTTTATAGTATCATTTTCACTAAAAACTTCTCATTTTTTCTGGTACTATGCATTTTTAATATCTTCTGTGACGAATACAGAACCATTTTTTTCTTTATCCTGAGTATTCTATCCCATTTCTACTTATTTGTAAAGGTGTGGACACACTTTTGGACATACTTTTTTCACATTTTTGCAAATTATTACATTTTGTATTATTTCATCATATCCAAAATCTGTAATGTTTTCATCTTCTTTTCGACATAGTGATGGAGATATGCACGCAGCAATCGTTCCAGTTCGTCCAGAATCTCTTCATTTACGGTAAACCCATACAGCTTCGCGAGCGGTGCCGCGATAATGTAGCGGCATGCCAGCACGGTAGCCGGCTGAAGCGGCCATGGATCTTTGATAGTCCGTCCGCAGTCCGGGCAGTAGATGGCGCTGTCGCGCAGGGAGAAAATGGTCAGATTCTCTTTCGTGCCGCACTCCATGCAGGAGAACATCTGCGGCGCTTCTCCGCTGATCGTGATCGTGCGCAGTTCGAAGATGCACCGGATCAGGCGGAGATCCTGTTTTCCACGGCGGATAGCGTTCATAGTCACGTACAGAAGATTCAGCATCTGAGTTTCGTCGTTTCCTTCCTGGCCGAAATACTCTGCCATCTCCAGGAAGTAGAAGCCGTAATAGACGCCGGGCTGCATCTGCGCCAGGTCAAGAAAATATTCTTTGATGTTTGCTCCGGAGAGGGTGTAGCTGTCACGGCCCTCGTAGACCTGGAACTCACCGAATACGAATGGGTTGGAAACGGCCATCAGCGGGCTTTTCATGCGGCGGGCGCCGCGCGCGAAGGCGGTGATTTTACCGAGCTCGCGGGTCAGAATCACGACGCGCTTGTCGTACTCTCCGACCGGCGAGGCAGCTAATACCATTCCGCTGACTGTAATTGCCTCCCGCATTTTCCTCTCCCCCTTTCTTTCTCCCGTTGTTTTTGTCTCGTTTTCCTGTTTTTTTACTGCATTTTGCCGCTTAAGCTGTCACCATTCCGGCAGCAATGAAACATTTTCCCAGCTGCTTACAGATCAAGCTTCTTCTTATCGTATCCAAAGTTCTTTACCAGAAAATCGCTGTCGCGCCAGTCTTTTTTGACTTTGACCCATAGCTTCAGATTGACTTTCTGCTCCAGCATCTGCTCCAGCTCATACCGCGCGTTGCTTCCGATCTTCTTGAGCATCGCGCCCTGTTTTCCGATGATGATGCCCTTGTGAGAATCGCGCTCGCAGATGATCGTTGCGTCGATATCAACGATTTTTCCGTTCGGGCGGTCTTTCATCTGGTCGATCACAACGGCGATGCCGTGCGGGATCTCTTCGTTTAAGGCGTACAGTGCTTTCTCGCGGATGATCTCAGCCACGATCTGGCGCATCGGCTGATCGGTGATGGTGTCCTCATCGTAGAACTGCGGGCCGTACGGCAGATATTTGAAGATGCTCGGAATGATGTCATCGGTGTTCTGATGGCGGAGTGCCGAGCACGGAATGATCTCGGCAAACTGGAACAGCTTGCGGTACGTATCGATGAATTCCAGGATTTTATCTTTCTCCACGGTATCGGTCTTGTTGATAATGAGGATGACCGGCGCATTGACTTTCTCCAGGATCTCTGCGATATGGCGCTCTCCTGCTCCGATGAAGTTGCTCGGCTCTACCAGCCAGAGAATCACATCGACTTCTTTTAACGTTTTCTCGGCTACATCGACCATGTACTCGCCGAGCTTATTTTTTGCCTTGTGGATACCCGGTGTGTCGAGGAACACGATCTGTCCCTCGTCACACGTATAAACGGTCTGGATGCGGTTGCGGGTGGTCTGCGGTTTCTTGGATGTAATCGCAATCTTCTGTCCGATCAGGTGGTTCATCAGCGTGGATTTTCCCACGTTCGGACGGCCGATCAGGGCTACAAAGCCGGATTTATAATTTGCATTGTTTTCCATTGCTGTCTCTTCTCCTCATTTATAAGTTCTCTACGTTCTTAAACAGTTCTTTCTCTTTCTGAATGGCTGCTTCGCTTCCGACAACGCAGATGTTGTTCTGTTTTAAGGCTGCATCTACAAGGTCTGCCAGTGCATGAATGTCATCCAGGGTTGCATCGAGGATCTGATCTCTCTCCTGCTGGAAGTCTGCTTCGGTGATGCCGTTGAACCATGCGCTCTCGGAGGTCTGGCCTTTTGCGGACGGGTTCAGCGGGACGTCGAGTTCGCTGATCGTTCCGATGATATATTTGGTCATCTGGCGCTCGTCTGCTTCGAAATTGCGCACGTAATCGCCGATACCGCGGTATACTTCAAGGGTTCTTCCGACGTTCGGGTCACGGTAGGAAGAAATGCACGCGTTTCCGCCTCTTCCGAAAGCTCCGCCGCAGCCGTAAGCGCCGCCTTTGACGCGGATGTTGATCCACAGATAGTCATAGCTCAGCATGACACGCAGGATGCGCAGGGCTCCTGTGTAGTCGTAGCCTTCGCGCTCGAAGTTTCCACAGAGTGCCACGTACTGTACCTGGCCGGAGGTCTGGAAGGCTTCGTTTTTCTGTTCAAAGTCATACACAATGCTGCCCGGCTCCACTTCGTCGGTGTACAGATTCTCTTTGAATGCTGCGATTTTTTCTTCCAGCGGTGCGTAGCCTGTCTCGTCTGCGGTATAGGAGACGGTCAGATTCTCTTTGCGGAAGATGTATTTCATCAGGATCTGCAGATTTTTAATCAGTTCTGCTTTTTTCTCATCGAAGTTCTCGTCCAGATCTTTTAAGAGCTGGTAGAAGCCGATGCCTGCGATGCGGTCCTGGAAATTGCTCATCGGGGAGTAATAGGAAGCTGCACGCATCACAGCCGTTGCATTTCCGGCGGAAGACAGGCGGTTCTGCAGGCCGGATTTCATGCTGGAGATGATCTCGTGAAGACGTTTCTCGTCATCCAGGCGGGAGGTGTTCAGGATTTCCTCGATCATTTTCATGACGAAATCCAGTTTGTCGTACAGGAATTTCGCGCGGATGCCGAACATTCTGCGGCAGTCGTCATCATTTTCCGGAATGCGGAATACCTGCAGTCCGCAGTTGATGCCGCCGGTCTGTGCATTGATCTCGTTGAACAGTTCGCCGTAGGTGTAGTGTTCGGTGTCCACATAGCCGAGAACGGATTTTAATACGCCCATGTACGGGATCAGATCGTTCGGCACATTTTTCGTATCAAACAGCAAGCTTAAGTAACCGATGCCGTTCGTGAATACGTTGTGATGAAGAACCGCTGTTCCATCGACTTCATGCTCGTCATTGTAAAGTTTGATAGACTCACGTTTGATATCGCTTCGTTTCAGGAGCGGAATCGTCTCGAGTGCTTCCTCGCTCTCCTCTTCTTCCTGATATACTGCCAGCTCTTTGGTGTCAGCAATGATTTTCTCGATCTCTTCTTTTGACAGGCTCTCTTTGTATTTCTGCAGTTTTTCTGCGGTCTTTGCATCATTTTCTGCGGCAAGACCGGTCTTTGGAATGAGGGTCACGATGGAGGCATGGGTGTTGTCCAGCAGATACGTCTGGATCAGGTTTTCGAAATAGCCTTCTTTTGCCAGTTTTTTCAGCTCATCGTAGATCGCAAGCTGCTGCAGGTAGGCGAACGGTTTGTTCTCGTCGTACAGCCAGCTGTCGAAGACGTCAATGCCGTACATCAGGCCCTTCGGGAAGCTGGAGAAGTCCGCCTCACGGAAACGGAATTCGAAATAGTTGATGCCTGCCTCGATGGCTTTCTGATCCATGCCGTTTTTCACGATATCCTCGAGGGTGCCGCGGATGATGGACAGGAATTTTTCTTTCTCATTTTCATCGGCGTTCTTGGCTACGATGGAGAAGAATGGCTGCAGGATGCCGTCCTCGTAGGAGCCGTAAACATCTTTTCCGATGTGTGCGTCAAGGAGCGCCTGTTTGACCGGGGCTCCCGGTGCGTCAAGGAGTGCATACTCCAGAACAGAAAATGCCACGTTTAATTTTACATCCAGACCGCTGCCGATGACCATGTTGTAGGACAGGTACGCATTGTTTTCAAGCGGATCGCCGTCGAGTACCGGGTACTCATGTACAATGTCGAGGGTCTCTGCAAATGGTTTCTGATACGGAATTTCGGATTTTACTTCTTTTGCATTAAAATGGGACAGGTATTTTTCATCCATCCATGCCAGTTTTTCTTCCATATCCATGTTTCCGTACAGGTAGATATAGCTGTTGGACGGATGGTAATAGGTCTGATGGAAATTCAGGAAGTTTTCGTAGGTCAGGTTCGGGATGCAGGACGGATCTCCGCCGGATTCTACGCCGTACGGAGTGTCCGGGAACAGGGTGTTGAAGGTTTCACGCTCCAGGACATCGTCTGCGGAGGAGAAGGCTCCTTTCATCTCGTTGTATACAACACCGTTGTAGGTCAGCGGGCCGTCTTCGCTTTCCAGATGATAGCTCCAGCCTTCCTGACGGAAGATTTCGTCGTGTTTGTAAATGTTCGGGTAGAATACGGCGTCCATGTAGACATGCATCAGGTTCTGGAAGTCGGCATCGTTGGTGCTGGCTACCGGGTACATGGTTTTATCCGGGTAGGTCATAGCATTTAAGAAGGTGTTCAGGGATCCTTTGACGAGTTCTACGAAGGGATCCTTTAACGGGAATTCGCGGGAGCCGCAGAGGACGCTGTGCTCGAGGATGTGGGCTACGCCGGTGCTGTCGGCCGGCGGGGTACGGAACGCGATGTTGAAGACTTTGTTGTCATCTTCGTTTTCGAGAAGGAGCACGCGGGCACCGCTCTTGTTGTGGCGGAGGAGGTAGCCGTGTGCATGGATATCGTCAATCTGCTGTTCCTGCAGCAGGGTATAGGCTTTGCAATGTTCTGCGTTCATTTTTGTATATCCTTTCTTGTTTTTCTTTATTATTTCCGGTTTTATGCAGTCAAAAACGGACCGCAGTGCCCGTTTGCTGGGATTTTCTGCGGCCCTGTCGGTTTTATTCTTCGTTGTCGGTTTCTGCTGCGGTGTTCTCTGTCTCGTCGACGTGTTCTTTTACTTCGTCGTTTACAGCGTTGTCCTGTGCATTTTTCTGTGCCTGTGCTGCAGCGGCCTGTGCCATCATTGCCTCAAGGTTCGGGCGGACGCTCTGTGCCTGGGCTCCCATGATTCTCTGGAGCTGTTCTCTGGTCAACAGAAGGTTGAAGCCGGACGGGTTGATGACGAAGCCTTTGGCCTGTTTCATCAGGTACGGCAGAAGGTGCTGGAACGGGATGGCTGCCAGACGGAGTTTTGCCTGCGGATCCGGACGGAATTTCTGGAATTCACCGATATCGGAAAACAGCGGCTGGAAGATGTCTTCGTTCTGGTTTTTGATGTACGGGATGCGCACGTCTGGCCCCGGGTTGGCCGGATCGAATTCGCCCTGTACCTGGGAGATGTCGATGGCAAGGATGAATTTGCTTCGCATCAGGTTGACAAGCATTTCTTCTTCGAGTTCACGCAGGTGCTGCATGCGCTCGGCATCGTCTCTTCTCTGGTTTGGTTTTCTGAGTTCCTGCAGAAAGTATACGACGGTGAGCTGTACGCCCGGGTTCAGAACCGGGAGGTGCTGTTTGTTCATTTTCTCCATGTCTGGTTTCGGGAAGATCTGCTCGAGCTCGATGCGGCGGGTCTGGTCGCCTTCGTGGAAGATGACCATATTGACGCCTTCGGCGTAGAGGCCCATATAGAAGTTCGGCATCTGCTTACGCAGGACTTTTACGGTGAGCAGCGGGGTGTTCTTTTCTACATAGGATTTTGCAAACTCCTTGGCTGCTTCTTCTTCGGTAAACATGTATACCTGATCATCAAAGGTTTCCGGATCGCACTCTACGTATGGGAGTTTTGTGATCTGGGAAAAGGTCACATAGATGATTTCCATGCTCTGGAATTTCTTCATGGTGAAGCTGTTGTCTACTGTCATTTGTGGTTGAGTCCTTTCTTCGCTCTTAGAGGACGGTTTATCCTCAAAATATCTATGTGACATTATATCATACTTTTGATGGGTTGCCAAAGGTTTATTGCTTCAGCTCGCCATTTTTGCGTTCGGATAGATTTTTTCCATCCGGCTGTCCGGAAAACGTTCATCAATGAGCTGCTCTATGGCGTTTGCTGCTGGCTCGTTGTGGGCACGCTGGTCGTAGCGGGTGAGGGCCAGGGTGGAGACGAGGATGTTGGCGAGCATGAAGATGATCAGTATCCAGGTAATGATGGGGCCCTGTTTCAGGGGGATTTTTTCGATCCATTTGGAGAACAGGGGGTAGAGTTTTTTCAGCCATACGACGGCGGCGATTCCCCAGAAGAAGCAGTACAGGAGGTTGATGCGGCCGCCGAGGTTGAAGGGAATGTCGCTGTAGTCCCAGAAAACTTTTCCGAAGACGATTTCGGTGAAAACGCTGCAGAGGTATTCGTAGGCGCCGCCGAGGAAGGTTCCGAAGGCGAATAAAAAGCCATCGGAGCGGTTTCTGTAATTATAGAGGAACCAGGTGGCGAGGGCGATGGCGAGGCCCCAGACGATGCTGAACGGACCCCAGACAAGGCTGCTGCGGCTCATCCAGACACCGGCGGTGATGCGGCAGAAGATGGTTTCTACGATATCACCTAAGAAGGCGCCGATGATGAACAGCAGGATGATTTTGTAGAAACTGCAGCCCTCGGCGAAGACTTCGGATTTTTCTTTCTGTTTCGGTATAGGCTGTACCGACGGGTAGGCGCGCTCGACACGTGCTTCCAGGTAGCGGTACAGGCGGACGGAAAGCCGTTTGGTGAAGGCGTCGATCTGGTCGTTCATGGCGGCGATGCGCGGCATCTTTTTGGTGATGTGGCGCAGGACGGCGTAAGAACCGATGGCATCGACGACGAGGACTCCGAACAGGATCCACAGGGTGATGTGCATTACGCCGTTTGGGGCAAGATGGAGGAGGGTAAGGCCAAGGATGTTGCCGAATTTCAGGGCAAGGACACCAAGAATTCCCCAGAGAACGGAATACTGGAGGCAGATGTAGCCGTCCATGTTCCATTTTTTGTTGGAATAATCCCACCATTTGCCGTGGCCGATCCGTTCCAGGACGTGGCCTGCGATCCATTCGGCGGCGGTGGCGATGATCATACAGCCGAGAAACAAAAAGACCGGGCTGGACTGCAGTTCGTACAGGTAGCGGGTCATGAAAACAGCCGTGATTCCGTAGATGGCACACAGCGGGCCATTCAGAAAGCCTCTGTTTACCATGTGTTTTTTCCGAACAGCCGCCACTGTCGTTTCCAGAAGCCATCCAAGAAAGGCATAAAGGAAGAACAGCCCGAGGTAGTCGTAGATTGTGTAGTTCATCAAAATCTCCTTTTCTTTGTTCATATCGGGCTTGTAACCCCGTTTTTATGACATTATAGCATAGAACATGCAAAAGCAGAACCTTTTCAATGGAAAAAGGAAAAGTTCGCAAAAAGAAGCCACACCCTTTTGGGGCATGGCCTCTTTCTTTTCTCAGGCGGCGGCAATACGTACCGCCTGAGCGTTTATGTTACAGGTTCGGAGTAATTTGAACGAAAGAATTACTCTTCTGAGCCGTACAGTTTTACGAGTTTGTTCAGGTAAGTGTAACGGTCTTTTGCTTCCTGCTCGTTCTTGCCGAACAGTCTTTCTGCTTTCGCCGGGTTTGCACGTTTCAGAGAGTTGTAACGTACCTCGCCGTTCAGGAATTCCTGATAATCTCCTGACGGAGCCTTGGAATCCAGTGTGAATGCGCTCTTGCCTTCTGCAGCGAGTGCCGGGTTGAAGCGGAAGCAATGCCAGTATCCGGTCTGAACAGCGAGCTGCTCCTCGGTCTGTGCTTTGCTCATACCTTTCTTGATACCATGGTTGATACATGGAGCGTAAGCGATAATGAGGGATGGTCCCGGATATGCCTCAGCCTCTGCGATTGCTTTGACTGCCTGATTGTAATCAGCGCCCATAGCGATCTGTGCTACGTATACATAGCCATAGCTCATTGCGATGCTTGCCATATCTTTCTTCTTGGTTTCTTTACCGCCTGCTGCGAACTGTGCAACTGCACCGGTCGGAGTAGCTTTGGAGGACTGTCCGCCTGTGTTGGAGTAAACCTCGGTATCGAATACCATTACGTTGATATCTTTTCCGCTGGCAAGTACGTGGTCTACGCCGCCGAATCCGATATCGTAAGCCCATCCGTCACCACCGAAGATCCACTGGGATTTCTTAGCGAGGAAGTCTTTGTTCTTAACGATGTCTCTGCAAACGTCGCAGTCAGCGTCTTTGATTGCTTCTACAAGTTTCTCGGTTGCAGTTCCGTTGGTAGCGCCGCAGTCAAAGGTATCCAGATACTCTTTGCATGCTGCTTTTACTTCTTCCGGAGCTTTCTCGGAGTTCATAACATCCTCAACTTTGGCTTTCAGGCCGCCGCGGATTGCTTTCTGAGCGAGAAGCATACCATAACCGAACTCTGCGTTGTCCTCGAACAGGGAGTTGGACCATGCCGGGCCCTGTCCTTTCTCGTTTACAGTGTAAGGAGTGGACGGTGAGGAGTTACCCCAGATAGAGGAGCATCCTGTTGCGTTTGCGATGTACATTCTGTCACCGAACAGCTGGGTGATCAGTTTTGCGTAAGGAGTCTCGCCGCAGCCTGCGCATGCGCCGGAGAACTCAAGCAGCGGTTTCTTGAACTGGCTGCCCTTTACGGTATTCTCTTTGAATTTTGCTACAACGTCTGTCTTCTCTGGAAGAGCTGCTGCATAATCGAAGTATTTCTGCTCTGCTTCGTGTGCTGCAAGGCTTTCCATAGCCAGTGCTTTCACACCCTTCTTGCCCGGGCATACGTTTGCACAGGAACCACATCCGGTACAGTCAAGCTGGGAAATAGCCATTGTGAAGGTGTAGTCCGGCATACCGGTCATCGGCATGGTCTGGATGCCTTCCGGAGCTGCTGCTGCTTCTTCTGCGGTCATGGCAACCGGACGGATAACAGCGTGCGGGCAGACGAAGGAACATCTGTTACACTGGATACAGTTTTCCGGATTCCATACAGGTACGTTTACGGCGATACCACGTTTCTCGTATGCGGATGTGCCGGACGGAGTTGTTCCGTCTACGTAGTCTGCAAATGCGGATACAGGCAGGTTGTTTCCTTCCTGGGAAGTTACTTTTGCCTGGATGGTATTTACGAATTTAACAGCATCAGCGCGGCCGCTCTCTGCATGAGTTGTGGTCAGACCTTCGTCTGCTGCATTTCTCCAGCTTTCCGGAACTGCAACTTCTTTGATCTGTTTTGCACCCTCATCGATAGCTGCCCAGTTCTTTGCTACGACATCATCACCTTTACGGCCATAGGTAGCTTTTGCTGCTGCTTTCATGAGTTCGATGGCTTTTTCTTCCGGAATGATCTTCGCAAGCTTGAAGAATGCAGACTGAAGAATGGTGTTGATACGGGTCGGTCCCATGCCGGTCTCGATACCGATCTTAACGCCGTCGATCACATAGAATTTGATGTTATGGTTTGCGATGAATGCTTTTACCTGACCTGGCAGATGCTCTTCCAGTCCTGCTTCATCCCATGGACAGTTCAGAAGGAAGGTTCCTCCGTCTACCAGCTCCTCTACCATGTGATATTTGTTCACATAGGAAGGATTATGACATGCAACAAAGTTTGCTTTGTGGATCAGGTAGGTGGATTTGATCGGTTTCTTTCCGAAACGCAGGTGAGACATCGTTACACCGCCGGACTTCTTGGAGTCATAATCGAAGTAAGCCTGAGCATACATGTCTGTGTTGTCACCGATGATCTTGATGGAGTTCTTGTTTGCACCTACGGTACCGTCTGCGCCAAGTCCCCAGAATTTGCAGTTGATAGTTCCTTCCGGAGTTGTTACCAGAGGAGCGCCAACCGGCAGAGACAGATTGGTAACATCGTCTACGATACCAATGGTAAATCTCTGTTTCTCTGTATTTTCATATACAGCAACGATCTGAGCCGGTGTGGTGTCCTTGGAACCAAGTCCGTAACGGCCTGTGAATACCGGTGTGCTCTCGAATTTGCTGCCTTTTAATGCTGCTACTACGTCCAGGTACAGAGGCTCGCCAAGAGATCCCGGCTCTTTTGTTCTGTCCAGAACGGAAATCTGTTTTACAGTCTCCGGAATTGCATTGATGAGTGCTTCTTCGGAGAACGGACGGTACAGACGTACCTTTACAACGCCGACTTTCTTGCCTGCTGCTACGAGGTAATCGATGGTTTCCTCGATGGTATCGCAGACAGAACCCATAGCGATGATTACGTGCTCAGCGTCTGCTGCTCCATAGTAGTTGAACAGTTTGTAATCGGTTCCGATTTTCTCGTTTACTTTGTCCATGTACTCCTGTACGATTGCCGGAAGAGCATCGTAGTACGGGTTACATGCTTCTCTTGCCTGGAAGAAGATATCCGGGTTCTGTGCGGATCCTCTCTGGCACGGATGGTTCGGGTTCAGGGCATGTTTACGGAATTCGTCAACAGCGTCCATATCTACCATATCTTTCAGATCTTCGTAATCCCATGTTTCGATTTTCTGAATCTCGTGGGATGTACGGAATCCGTCGAAGAAGTTGATAAATGGAACTTTGCCTTTCAGTGCTGCACAGTGTGCAACCGGTGTCAGGTCCATAACCTCCTGTACGCTGGATTCGCAGAGCATTGCGACTCCGGTCTGACGACAGGCGTAAACATCTGAATGATCTCCGAAGATGGAAAGTGCGTGGCTTGCAAGGGCACGAGCGGATACGTTGAATACGCCCGGGAGCTGCTCGCCGGCAATTTTATAAAGGTTCGGGATCATAAGAAGAAGTCCCTGGGATGCGGTGTAGGTTGTGGTAAGAGCTCCGGCTGCCAGTGATCCGTGTACTGCACCCGCTGCTCCTGCCTCAGACTGCATCTCAGTTACCTGAACTTCCTGTCCGAAAATGTTCTTTCTTCCCTGGGTTGCCCACTCATCGGTATGCTCCGCCATAACGGATGAAGGGGTAATTGGGTAAATAGCTGCTACGTCGGTATACGCATAAGACGCATGTGCTGCAGCCTGGTTACCATCCATGGTTTTCATCTTTCTAGCCATTTGATTTTATCCTCCTTAAAAAATGATGACCAAAAATTACTTTGGCTTTTCTCAGGTTGGTGTTCTGCCGGGTTTCGGTTGCCTCCGCGCTTCGAAAAACCCGGATAAGGGCATGGCAATGCCACTATGTCCAGTGTTTGAATTATAACACCGATTGGTAATTCTGTCTAGATTTTCTGTGGTTGTTCCGTGAAAAATACAAGTTTTTTACAATATATGGTAATGTTGTTCTTCATTTTTCGGCCAAAAAAGAAGGAACGGCCCGCATATTTTTTTCTCTTCCGCGGACAGTTCCTTTGCTTTTATTATTTCTGATTCTGCTCCTCAATCCGTTCGGCGAGGTCGGTCAGGTAGACCCAGCGCTCGGTTTTTTCTTCGAGAGCTGCTTCTGTTTCTTCTTTTTGTGCCATCAGCTCAGCGAGCTTTGCGGAGTTGGTGGCGTTTTTCATCATCTGGTCGTCAATGAATGCTATTTTTTCTTCCAGAGCAGCGATATCATCGTCAATGGTTTCGTACTCGCGCTGTTCCTTAAAGGTAAATTTCAGGCGGATCGGACGGTTCTGCTTCCAGTCGTTGTTTTTTTCTTTTCCGGAAGCTGCATCCGTGGCGGTACCTGTATCTTTTTTTCCTGTCCCGGCTGCGGATGCAGCTGTTTTTGCCATTGCTGTTTGAGCAGCTTTCTCCGGAAGTTTGCCAAAACGGCGTTCTTTTGCCTCGAGGTAATCGGTATAGCCGCCTTCATACTGCAAAAGATTCCCGTTTCCGTCAAATTCGAAAATCCGGTCCACGACGTTGTCGAGGAAATAGCGGTCATGGGAAACGGTGATCACAATGCCGACAAATGTGTTCAGGAAATCCTCGAGCACGGTCAGCGTCGGGATATCCACATTGTTGGACGGCTCGTCGAGGATCAGGACATTGGCTCCGCTGACCAGGACTGACAAAAGATACAGACGGCGTTTTTCGCCGCCCGAGAGCTTGGAAATCGGGGTATACTGCATATCCGGAGTAAACAGGAAGCGTTCGAGCATCTGGGATGCGCTGATGCGTCCGTCACGGGTCTGCACATACTCGGCAATGTCTTTGACGTAGTCGATGACGCGCTGGTTTGTGTCCATATCCGGCTCTTCCTGGGCCAGGTAACCGATGCGGATGGTATCACCGATTTCGATGGTTCCCGCATCCGGCAGAACCTCGCCGGTGATCATGCGAAGCATGGTAGATTTTCCGCAGCCGTTCGGGCCGATGATACCGACACTCTGGTTGCGGAGAAAGATGTATTCAAAGTCCTTCATCAGTGTTTTGTCGCCGAAGGCTTTGCTGACGCTGTGGAATTCAATCGTTTTCTTTCCCATGCGGGTCTCGACCGCATCCATCTCTACGACAGCGTCCGCAGTCGGTGCGGTGCCGTTTTTGAGTGCTTCAAGGCGTTCCAGCCGGGCGCGTTGTTTTGTGCTTCTGGCACGGCAGCCGCGTTTGGCCCATTCGAGTTCCATGCGCAGGATGCTCCGGCGTTTCCGCTCGGAAGCGAGCTCCATTTCCTCACGCTCGGCTTTCAGTTCCAGAAAGCGGGAATAGTTGGAATCGTAGCTGTACATTTTTCCGTGGCTGATTTCGAGGATGCGGTTTGACACTTTATCCAGGAAATAACGGTCATGGGTGACCATAAAGACGGTTCCGCGGTAATTTTTCAGATAATCCTCGAGCCAGGAGAGCATTTCGTTGTCAAGGTGGTTGGTCGGCTCGTCGAGGATCAGGACATCAAAATCAGACGCAAGCACTTTTGCCAGGGCAACTTTGCGGCGCTGGCCGCCCGAGAGCGTATCAAGTTTTGCGTCGTATTCGGTAATGCCAAGCTGCACAAGGTTACTCTGCACCTGCCAGTCCTCCTCATCGCCGGAAAGGGCATAGGACAGCACGGTGGCATCCTTCGGGAATTCCGGTGTCTGCGGCAGGTAGGCCATTTTGAGGTTGTTCTGGCGGATAATCTGGCCGGAATCCGGTGTTTCTTCTCCCGCTACCATGCGCAGCAGCGTGGATTTTCCGGTTCCGTTGATTCCGACGATACCAACCTTGTCGCCTTCCTGCAGACCGAAGGAGGCATCGTCAAAAATCAGTTTATCGCCGAACAGTTTGCTGATGTGTTCGATGTTGATGATATTCATTTGCACAATTCTGCAACGGTCTGGTTAATCACCTTTCCGTCTGCTTTACCTTTCATATCTGCCATAACGGCTTTCATAATCGCGCCTTTGTTTTTGGTTGCCAGCACGTCTGCGAATTTCTCCTGAATGTAGGCCTTGACTTCGTCTGCGCTCATCTGTTTCGGTGCGTACTCGCTGATGACGTCATAGCGGAACTGGTACTCTGCCTTTAAATCCTCGCGGGATGCCGGGCAGGTGTCGATCTGTTCTTTTACGGTTTTCAGCTCTTTTAAGATCACACGGTCTACGAGCTCCGGTTTGATGTCATCACGGCAGCCCTCGTCGATGGCAACCTTCTTGGCTGCGGAGATCAGGGAAGAGATGGCCTCTTTTCTTGCTTTGTCTTTTGCCTTCATTGCTGCTATCATATCACTTCTTAAGGTTTCTAATTCCATTTTTGCTTCCTCCTGATATTTTTTACTGTTGTTTTGAATGCAGTCTGAGCTGTTTTCAAATACGCTCAGAGCGCGTCTGAAAAAGGCTTTTCGTGAGTTGCTGTTTCAAATACGCTCTAAAGTATAGCACTTCTTTTTCCGCTTTTCCAGTCACTTTGTCGTATAGCATTCTTATTTTCCCCATGGAAGACGATGCTTCGTTACCTGGATTGCCTGATGCGGGCACATTTCCTGGCAGCAGAAACAGCGGATGCACTTTTTATAATCGTAGACCGGCGGATTTCTGCGGCCGTTATCAAAGCGGACAGCTTTCCCTTCCACCGGGCAGCTCTCGACGCAGACGCCGCATTTTTTACATTTTTCTTCTATGATATAGGGGCGGCTCTGGAAGACCCCGAGGATCTCGAGCAGGTCGAGGGCTCCTTTTTTGCGGGCTTTGCGGCGGTCGACGTTGAAGTTTGGATTTCCGTACTTTCTTTTCAGTTCTTCCTCGGATATGGTGCCATCCGCTGTCACGATTTCGATGCGGTCGTCGTGCCACGTTCCAAGGCCGAGCGTTTCCCCGTAGAGATTTGTCGGCACATACGACGGATCGAGGTTCACCAGATGGCAGAACACAGTATCCAGTGCGATCGGATCGGTGGACATAAGAAGAACTCCCATCGAAACCGGGTCGCCGGAAGTTGGACCATTGCCTTCCATTGCTACGATGCCGTCGCAGATATAAAGGCGCGGGGCGACTTTCTGGTTCAGCTCGATCAGCATGTGTGCGAAGCTCTCAGCGTTCGGATACTGCGTGTGGCCGAGTTTTTTGTAGACGCCGCTGATACAGCCGTACTGGTTCTTGACAGCTCCGGTGATGCGTTCCAGCGCGTGGGTTTTCATTTTGCTGACGCTGATGAGGGCGTCGCAGTCGAGTGCATCTTTCGCAATCATCAGAAATTTGCCATCGGCGGTTTCTACGCGCTCGCTCGTAAGGAAATCCTTCAGCGGAACGTTGTGTTTTTCCAGCACCTCTTTCAGCCCGGCTTCCTTTGCAATGCCCTCCGGGGTGCCAAGGCCGCAGGAATCGCCGCAGGAAATATTCTCATAGCCATTTTCCTGCAAAATCGTGATCAGGGCATCTATGACTTCCGGGTCAGTCACGACAGCGCGTTCGCGTTTTGCGGAGCGGACGAGGTTCGGTTTTAATAAGATATTCTCTTCTTTTCCGATCAGAGATTCCAGGCCGCCAATTGCTTCCAATCCCTTTTGCAGGCTTTCCTTTACGCGCGCCGGCTCATAGTCGGGACAGGCAACCACTGCCACTTTGCTTTTTTCCATATTCACCTCATGTTTTTCTATATTTCAAAAGAAGCTGCGATCCCCTTACCGGTTCTCACAGCTTCTTCGTATATTCACACAGAATATGTTTTTACTTATGCTACTTTGCTTTTTGCAAGCTCAGCCAGTGTTGCAAATCCTTCTGCATCGTTAACTGCCATGTCAGCCAGAACTTTACGGTTCAGCTCAACGCCTGCCAGTTTCAGACCATACATAAATTTGCTGTAGGACAGACCGTTCATTCTTGCTGCTGCGTTGATACGAGCGATCCACAGCTGACGGAACTGACGTTTTTTCTGTTTTCTTCCTGCGTAGGAGCTGGTCAGTGCGCGCATTACGGACTGTTTTGCTACTCTATACTGTTTGCTTCTGGCTCCTCTGTAACCTTTAGCCAGTTTTAATACTCTGTTATGTTTTTTCTTAGCGTTCATGCCGCCTTTAATTCTTGCCATTTCTTATTTTCCTCCTTGATCTGTTGGGCGTAACTTTACCTTGCAAAAATTACATGTAAGGTAAGATTTTCTTCATGTTCTTTACGTTTGTTGCATCAACAGTAGTCTGTTTTCTCAGGTTTCTTTTTCTCTTCTGAGATTTCTTGGTTAAGATATGGCTCTTGTAAGCTTTATTTCTTACTAATTTTCCTGTTCCTGTTGTTTTAAAACGCTTTGCAGCTGCTCTGCTTGTTTTTACCTTTGGCATTTTAATTTCCTCCTTGATATTGATTCAAATGTATTTTAACGTTTAGCCGTCAAAAACATGGTCATGCTTCTGCCTTCCACCTTCGGCGCTTTGTCAACCGTTGCAATATCGGACAGACTCTCTGCAAATTCATCGAGGATGTATTTGCTGCTGTTCATATGTGCCATCTCACGGCCGCGGAAACGAAGTGTTACTTTTACTTTGTCTCCCTTTGTAATGAACTTACGGGCTGCACCTACTTTGGTATTAAGATCATTGGTGTCAATGTTTGGAGAAAGGCGAACTTCCTTGATTTCAATTGTTTTCTGTTTTTTCTTTGCTTCTTTTTCCTTGCGGGCCAGTTCATATCTGTACTTTCCGTAGTCGATAATTTTGCAAACCGGCGGTTTCGCTGTCGGAGCAATTTTCACAAGATCCAGACCTGCTTCCTGTGCTTTCAGGTACGCATCTCTGGCAGACATAATTCCAAGCTGTTCTCCATTCTGACCGATCAGACGAATTTCTCTGTCTCTGATCTGCTCGTTAATCATTAATTCGCTAATTGTAGTGCACCTCCATCATTATAAAAGACTGTGTTCCCGCACTTTCGCGGCTTAACATAAATCAAAATTGGCTCACCGGACCAATTTTGATATGCAACGCAAGAAAAGTGGATAGACAGACTATCCACTTAACATTGTACATAAATCTCTACACAAAGAGAACTTAAGATCAATATTGGACCGTAGTCGCGTGTTTGCGCTAGGGTGAGAGTGGATACTCTACTTTCTTTTTCTCAGACTATTGCAGTATAGCACTCTCCCATCCTGTTGTCAATACTGATTTTCGCATTTTTTCGTATTTATTTCCCGCAGCCACAGCGGAAGGAGCTGCACTCGGTTTCCTGGCAGCTGCATGCGCTGTCTCCGGCGATATGGATGTCTCCGGCTTCGCATTTACAGTTGTCGTTAAAGGTACAGTTCTGCGCCTTGCAGTCGACACCGATTTTCGTACAGCCGCAGCCGGTGGAGTTGGACATCGTGCCCTCACCGCGCTCCTTGAAGCTCTCGCAGCACGTTTCCATGGAGCTTTTGGCTCCGCTTCCGCCTACGCGGATATCTCCTTTGGAACAGAGCTCGTTCTGGTTGTAAACACAGGTCATAGCGGAACAACTTAATGCTGGCATAATAAATTACCTCCTGAAATTTAGTTTTCTGCGGTTTCGCCCGCATAGAAACCATTATTTCCAAGAGGTAATTTTTTATGCCTTATTTATTTGATAATACCAGTGTCCAAAGTTTGGAAATCCGACGCAAGCAAAGCTTGCACGAGGATTTTTAAATTTTGGACACGCCAAAACATGAGTAAGTAGCCATTTTTCGAAGAAAAATGAGCGGAGTACGAATGTTTTGAAGATTGCGGGAGTACGAAGTACGGAGCAATCTGGTATCATAGGTGTCAATTTTTTTGACACCTACCTTATTTATTTTCTTTTGTTTCAACAGTAACCGGGCGGTTAACGCGGCTTGCGATTTCTTCTTTGATATCTGCGATAAACTGCTCCAGGCTTCTCTGGCCTTCATCACCTGCAAAACGGCTTCTGACAGATACAAGACCTGCTTCTTCCTCTTTTGCTCCGGCGATCAGCATGTATGGAATCTTCTGTCCCTGTGCCTCACGGATCTTATATCCGATCTTCTCGGAACGGGTATCCATCTCTGCGCGGATGCCTGCCTCGTGAAGGGCGTCCAGAACCTTCTTACCGTAATCTGCGTATTTGTCGGAGATTGGCAGAACCTTTACCTGTACCGGTGCAAGCCAGGTTGGGAATGCGCCTGCAAAGTGCTCGATCAGGATACCGATGAAACGCTCAACAGAACCGTAAACAACACGGTGGATCATAATCGGACGATGTTTCTCGCCGTCTGCTCCTGTGTATTCCAGCTCGAATCTCTGCGGCAGCTGGAAGTCAAGCTGGATGGTACCGCACTGCCACGTTCTTCCGATGGAGTCTTCCAGATGGAAGTCGATCTTCGGGCCATAGAATGCGCCGTCGCCTTCGTTGACTACATAGTCAAGGCCAAGGTCATCGAGTGCGCCGCGGAGACCTTCGGTTGCTACCTCCCAGTCCTCATCGCTTCCCATGCTGTCTTCCGGACGGGTGGACAGCTCTACGTGATATTTGAATCCGAACAGTTTGTAAACCTGGTCAATCAGGTTTGCAACGCCTTTGATTTCATCTTTGATCTGCTCCGGTGTCATGAAGATATGGGCATCGTCCTGGTTGAAGCAGCGTACACGCATCAGGCCGTGCAGCTGGCCGGATTTCTCATGACGATGTACCAGACCAACCTCTGCCAGACGCAGCGGCAGATCACGGTAGGAACGAGGCTCGGATTTGTAAACGAGAACGCCGCCCGGGCAATTCATCGGTTTGATTGCATAATCTTCATCGTCGATGACGGTGGTATACATGTTTTCTTTGTAGTGATCCCAATGACCGGAGGTCTCCCACAGGCGACGGTTCAGGATGATCGGTGTGGAGATTTCTACGTATCCTGCTTTTCTGTGGATTTCACGCCAGTAATCCATCAGTGCATTTTTCAGATCCATTCCTTTTGGAAGGAAGAACGGGAATCCCGGGCCGTCCTCACTCATCATAAACAGGCCGAGCTCTTTTCCGAGTTTTCTGTGGTCACGTTTCTTTGCTTCCTCGATCATGTGGAGGTACTCTTCGAGCTCTGCTTTCTTTGTGAATGCAGTTCCGTAGATTCTCTGCAGCATCTTGTTTTTCTCGCTGCCTCTCCAGTATGCACCTGCAAGGCTGGTCAGTTTGAAGGCTTTGACCGGCTTTGTGCTCATCAGATGAGGGCCTGCGCACAGGTCCGTGAATTCACCCTGGCGATAGAAGCTGATGACTGCGTCTTCCGGCAGATCTTCGATCAGTTCTACTTTATATGGCTCTTCTTTTTCTTTCATGAAGGCGATGGCTTCTGCTCTCGGCAGTTCGAAGCGCTCCAGTTTCAGATCCTCTTTTACGATTTTCTTCATCTCTGCTTCGATTTTTTCAAGGTCTTCGCTGGTGAGCGGAGTCTCTCTGTCTACATCGTAGTAGAATCCGTCTGCGATGGACGGTCCGATGGCCAGTTTGGTATCCGGGTACAGTCTCTTGATGGCCTGTGCCATGATATGGGATGTGGTGTGACGGAATGCTGCTTTTCCGCCTTCATCGTTGAAGGTCAGAATGGAAAGATTGCAGTCCTTGTCGATGACGGTACGAAGATCTTCTACTTCGCCGTTTACTTCACCTGCACAGGCCATTCTTGCAAGGCCTTCGCTGATGTCTGCTGCGATCTCAATGATGGATTTCGGTTCGGAGTACTCTTTGGTACTTCCATCTTTCAGTGTGATGATCATTTGCTTTACCTCTTTCTTTGTATATTTTTCGCAAGCGTGTTTCAGAATTTTTATACTTTTTACAGCAACAAAAAAGTCCCTTCTGACACGCTTATGCTGTCAAAAGGGACGATGTATTTTCATTCACCGCGGTTCCACCCATTTTGTTTTTTCAAACCACTTCATTTGACGATAACGGAATCACCGGGCCGGATTGGGGCCGCTCAGAGCTGGTCTTCGATCACGTTCCTGTTAAAACCCTTGCACCACAAAACGGGGTTTCTCTCTGTCACATTCGCTGTGATTTACTCGTCTCTTCTACGCTTTGTTTTTTGTGTTCGGTGCTTTTTGGCTCCCGATAGTTTTAGATTATATCACCCAATGCGTGGTTGTCAAGACCTGCATGGGCGGAAAATTTATTTTTCCGGCAATTTTTGTCCTGCTGTCTGCAGAGCAATTTTTTCTTTTGCTTTTTCCGGCATTTCCAGCAGGGCAAACTCGTAAAAGATGCCGTAAATATACGTGATTCCACGGATATCGCCCAGCGCTTTCGGGCGCTCGACAACCGGTCTTTCGCTCTCCTGCTGTAATTCCAGCACTTTCTGATATGCACTCCGGACGGAGCTCCAGACAAGACTTTTGCTTTTTTCTCTGCGGTTGATCCAGAGCTCTTTGGTGTAGGTGCCGCTTCTTCCATATTTCATATGGTAGGAATACGGCAGACCGGAATACGTATGGAATTCAAACTCCTGGAACGCAACAACGCAGTCCCACAGGGCTTCTTCTGTCCGTTCCTCATGAAGCCTCCAAAGAGCCTGTTCTCTTTTTTCCTGTAAATTTTCCTGTGCTTCTTTGTTCTCTTCCATCTTTTTTGTCTTCTCCGTCGTATCCTTTATTCCACCAGAAATTGATCCAACTCTGCCGCGACCACCGGATTGATTTTTACCTGAGGATGATCGATTTTTCTTCCCTGTGTGACGACCATCTCTACTTTGCGGAGGGCACGAAGATCCTCGAGCGGGTTTTCGGCGGTCACGATAAGATCGGCGGATTTGCCGGGCTCGATGGTTCCGGTTTCGGCTCCGATTCCGGCCATTTCGGCGGCGCAGGCGGTTGCGGTGTAAAGCGCGAAGGCATTGGAGACGCCAACATATTTATGGAAGTAAAAGAGTTCCCGCCAGAAGTCGTACTGCGTGATCCACGGACAGCCGACATCGTTTCCGAGGACGACGGGGATGTCGTTGGCGATGGCTTTTTTCGCACAATCGATGATTCCTTCGAAAACAACGTTACCATTGAACTGCTCTACCTCAGTTGCGTTGGTGATGGAACGGTCGAACAGCGCATACGGCAGGGCCGGGGACAGTGTCGTACATAGAAATGCATTCTTTTCTTTGAACAGGCGAATCATGTCGTCATCCATTTTTGCACCGTGCTCGATCGAATCCACACCGTTTTCCAGTGCCACGCGGACACCCTGCGGCGATTCGACATGGGCGGCGACCTGATAGCCGAGTGCATGCGCCCGGTTACAGACGGCTTTTACCATTTCCGGTGCCATTTTGAGTTCTCCCGGAACGCCTTTTTCTTTGGCATCCAGCACACCGCCGGTGATCATCAGCTTGATCAGGTTGACATTTTCGCGTTTTGCCTCATCTACATGGGCGACTGCCGCATCGATACTCTCTGCTGCGATCGCTACCGAACCTGCCATGTGCCCACCCGGTACAGAGATTCCCTCGTTTGCGGCAAGGATTCTCGGGCCGGTCTTTTTACCGACTTTGATTTCATCGCGCAGCCGTGTATCGAAAGTGCCAAGACCACCGACCGTGCGGATCGTGGTAACGCCGCTTAGCAGTTCATCTTTTGCGAAGCCTGCTACCATGCGGTAGGCGATCGCGCGGGAAATTCTGTTGCTCATCAGGGTTTTGACGAGTTTTGCGTTGTCGCGCTGCTTCTTCTGCGGTTTTCCGTTGCCTGCGAGATGGACATGCATGTTGATCAGTCCGGGCATGATGTATTTTCCCTGCAGATCTACCTCCGTATAGCCGGAAAGTCTGGTTTCTTCCGGGACAATCGCTGCGATTTTTTCTCCTTCCGTCAGAATGATCAGACCGGTCTGAACCTGCATATCTTTCGTTCCGTTTAGGATTTTTCCGTTTTTGTAGGCATATTTCATACTCAATTCCCTCTTTTCTGCCAAACGTATTATGTTTTATTTTAACACGTCAGAGAGGGATTTCGCGACAGAAAAATCGTTTTTCTCTGTTTTTTATTTTTCTTTTATTCTGCCCCGCATAACTGCCCTCACACCGCCGAACAGAACACCGGCAACAGCCCATAGGATCCAGGTTTTATCCCATTCTCTCGTCTGGAAGCTCCATGCAAGATAGATGGCGGTGATAATACACCAGTAGGCGGTTGTAAAAACTTCTGTTTTCTTTTTGTATCGTTTTTCTTCCGGTGTATATTCGCCTTCCTGTAGCAGGATGACGTAGCTTCCATTTATGGTGCTGACCCGCACAATGAAAAAGACACCAACGGCGACCAGAAGCAGCAGAATGGATACGGTGGCTGTGATGATGTAGTCCGGCTGGCTGAATGCAATGGCAGCGAACATCGGGATAACTGCCAGAATACAGAGGGTAACACCGGCGGCGATTCCTCTGGTAAAGGTGCTTTCGTAGTCCTTTTTCCGTTCCTGAACAAGGCCGGTTACACCATAGGCAGTTTCTATTCTCTCCTTTTCCAGATATTCATACTGCTGTCCGTGAATACTGTAGGATACGAAAATCACAACAGCAGCGGCAACCAGCAGCAACAAAACGGAGATGCCTGTTCCCGTTGCCATGTTTTCGCTGATGTTTCCTATATGGGAATCGGAAAGTCCGGCAAGGAAGATCAGCAGCGCCGGGCTGATGATACAGAGCGCAACAGCTCCGGCGAGTGTCGGCCCTGTTTTCCGTCTCCATTCCATGAACGCGTTTGCTTCTTCCATCGATACACTCCGCACGGATGACTCCTCTGCGGCGTATTCCAGTTTCTGTTTTGGAAATGGATTGGCTGTTTCTGCTTCAAATCCTATCATTTTTTTCGGTTGCCTTCTACCAAATCGGGCTGGAAATGTGTCAACTGGCGGTTGCAGATGCTTATTTTTCAAGGATTTCCCGCATCTGCTGCATAATTTTTTTAATTTCATAAACCGATACGCTGTTTACGACTTCAAAATTGATCTGCTTTTCTTTTCCGCTGTATTTCACTTCATACTCTCTGGCTTTTTTTTCGTCATGGTCTTTGTACCGTGCTTTGCCGATCAGATAAGCATCTGAATTGGCCGTCTCGGGGTAGCCCGGGCCTTTTTCCAGTTCAAACAGCTCTTTCTTTTCTTTTAGATCCTTTTCCAGTCTGCTCAATTTTTCCAGAAACACCTGACAGACTTCAGGATAATGTTCTCTGATGTATATCAGATTTTTGTGCAGACATGTTGCGCTTTTTTCCATCAGATGACGTTCTGTTTCGTTCGTCAGATAATCAAACTCTCCCAGCTGTACTTCATCCCCCTGAATGGACCGCGCAAGCTGTTCAAACCAGTACATCTGCCGCGGCATACTGTCCGGGAACATGAAATATGTTGAAAACTCATGATCAATCATCGGCGCCAGACGCAGAATCTTATCGTCTTCACGGCAGACAAATGCGATGTTTTCGTAATGGTAGTTCTGATCGCCTTTCAAAATCGAAACGAGAATCTGCAGTACCAGCTCCTCCGCCATCGCCGGGTGGGTCTGGAAATAGTCGGATTCGAGGATTTCGGTGTAGTCGTAGAACATCTGGCAGTAATTGACGTAGTCATCAATATGGACTTTGTCGTCAGGATATTTTCGAAAGAACTCCAGCAGATTCAGCAGATGTTCTCCTTCCCCGTAAATCATCGGTGAAACTGTTCCATAATCGTAATATTTCTCCACCTCCGCCTCATACCCTTCGCAAAACGCAAGCTGATACTGCGGCGCCGGCATAAAATACGCATCAATCACCCATGACCAGAAAACCTCAGCATAGGCGAACAGCGGCGTAGACAGCGGTTTAGATTTTGTAAGCGGTTTAAAAACAACATCTCCTTCAAAAACCGGAAAATGCTTCTCCCCTTTCACAACCCCCACTGCCTCCGCTTTCAGATTGCCGGAACGGGCAGAATACTTATATTTCTTTGGCAGATAGGATGGTTTCTGTTTCATCTTAATCCTCCTGCAATGCTGCCAGATATCCCAGGATTCGTTCTTTTTTTCTGTCTGACAGATTCCGAAAGCCTTCCAGAATGATTTTTTCTGTTTCATTTCCTGCGCTCATTTCCGGATTTCCCGCATTTCGCTCTGTCTCATTCTCCCCCAGAAGTTCATACGGCGTAACCTTCAGCACTTCGCAGATTTTCAGTATTTTATCCGCCGACGGATTCGTGCCCTTTCTTTTCCAGTCGCTGATGGTGCTCTGGGAAATTCCGGTTTCTTCGGAGAATTCTTTCTGGGTCATGCCGTTTCGAAGAATTAGCTCAAAAATTTTTTCACTGATCATTTTGTATCTCACCTTTTTCACTTAGATTTTGTTTTACTATACCATAAAATTTCCTGCCCGTCATTTCCTCCAATGCTGAAAAAACGCCTCTTCCTGCGCTGTGCGGATTCCGTATTTTCTTCTGGCGATGTAGAATTTTGATTTCCAGCTTGAGGTCTGCACCGGGATTGCGGTGATGTGATGGAGGCGGACGATGTCCATGTAGGGGAGGATAGATATTCCAAAACCATTTTCCACAAGGCCGGTGATGACTTCGATTTCTTCGGCCTCACACACGGATTTTACCTGGATGCCCTGTTCGGCGAAGATCTGCTCTTGGAGGCTGCGGAAGCCGCTCGTCCTGGAAAACATGACCTGCGGATACTTGGCTGCTTCTTTTAGTGTGATGTTCTCTTTCCCCTCCAGCGGATGACCTTCCGGGACGGCGGCCGCGATGTAAGATTCCCGGAGGGGATAATATTCGAGTTCTTCGGATTTCAGCAGTTCTGAGCAGAAGCCGATATCGTATTTTCCATCCAGCAGACCCTCCTCGATCTCTGGGGTCAGGCGGTTGTAGATGATAAACGGGAAGGTCGCGCCGAATTCCCGCAGCATATGTGGTATTGTTCCTGCCGCGAGCGGATATACGGTTCCGATCCGCACTGTCTTTTCTTCCGTCCGAAGGCCTGCCGCCCGCTCCTCCATTCGAAGATATGCGTCCAGAATCTCCTCGACATCCTGCATCAATTCTTTTCCGTAGCGGCTCAGGCTCACGTTTCGTCCTTCTTTCTGGAAGAGCGGAACACCGTACTCGTCCTCCAGTGTCTTGATCGCATGGCTGAGCCCCGGCTGGGAAATATTCAGCGCTTTTGCCGCTTTTCCATAGTGCTGCAGTTTTGCCAGCTCTGCAAAATATTTTAAATACTCGATATTCATAGATAGCCTCTTTTCCTGTTCTGCATCTATCATACCACTTTTCATTTAATTTTAGAATCAATTCATTCAAAATAATCATTTGTTTTTATCGGTTTCTGTGTCTATAATAAGCATAGTTTCAAGACCTTAACGTAATTTCATTCTCAGGAAAGAAGGATTTTTACTCATGAATACCAGAAAATTTCATCTTCCAGGCGAAGCGGCGCTTCTGATCGTGCTTCTGATCAACCCTCTTGCCATTGATCTGATGTCAAAAAGCGTATTTGGAATTTCAACAATTTCCTCCGTGCCGCTCATCCTCAGCACAGCGTTTCCAGTTTTCAGTTTCGGAACGTGGAACTATATCTTTCAAACGCTGCTTGTCATCACCCTGATGGTCCTGAAGCGTTCGTTCTGTCCCGGCTATCTGTTTTCTTTTGTTGTCGGCATCGGATTCGGAAAAATGATCGATGTACACAATACCTGGGTTACCCTGCTGCCAAATGTTCTGTCGCTGAATGTGGTCTGCTTTTTCACCGGATTTCTTCTGATGTGCTTCGGCATCTGCCTCGCCAACAACTGCCTGCTGCCGATTGTCCCGACCGATATTTTTCCGCGGGATCTGTCGGAACTTCTGCATAAAAAGTATAACCAGATCAAGACAACCTTTGATCTCACCTGTCTGACAACGACCGTAATCCTGTCCCTTGTAATCCTTCACCATCTTTACGGAATCGGCATCGGAACTTTCTTCTGTGCTTTTATGACGGGACGAACCGTATCTCTGGTTCAAAAATTCATTGGAAATCATGTAGAATTTTACCGTCTGACGAAAAAAGAAATGGTAATGCCTGGGAAAAAGATGCGCCATGCATAAAAAAACTGCCCGAATTCCAGTTTTTCTGTTGAAATTCGGGCAGTTTTTTATGCGTTCTGCTCCGCTTCTACTTCCCGGTTGATCTCATCCTCGCTGTCGGCCATTGCCTGCAGGGTCATAGTCAGTAATTTTTCCAGCGGCCAGCCAAGCTGATCGGCGCCCCTCTCAATGACCTCTCTCGAACATCCTGCTGCAAAGCCTTTGCTCTTATATTTCTTCTTTAAGGATTTCAGTTCCATGTCTTTTGTGCTCTTCGAAGGCCGCATCAGCGCAGCTGCCCAGATCAGTCCCGTCAGCTCATCTGCTGCAAACAGAACTTTTTCCATCTCATGCACCGGCTCCACATCCAGTGTGACGCCGCACTCAATGGTAATGCCGTAGCCATGGGAAACGACACCATGAATGATATCTTCCGACACGCCGCCTTCCCGCAGAAGCTCCGGTGCTTTCAGGCAGTGCTCTGCCGGATACAGCTCAAAATCAATGTCATGCAGCAGTCCGACAATACCCCAGTGCTCCTCTTCTGCCCCATAGCCAAGCTCTCTTGCATACCATTTCATCACGGCCTCTACGGTAAGCGCATGCTGAATATGAAAGGGATCTTTGTTGTATTTTTTTAATAAAGTAAATGCCTCATCTCTTGTAATTTCACTCATGCTTAATTTTCTCCTTCCCTTTTCTCTTTCCAGAATCATCTGGATTGGATTTGAATTATAATTTCGTCCATTATAATCCTGTATTCATAGTAATTCAATAGGTTTATCAAGACTTTTTTGTACATCATATAAAAAGGCGCCGTTCCCTCACCTTTCAGAGAGAGGGCACAGCGCTTTTCTTATTTTTCAAATTCTACGCTTTACAGCAGTTCCGGTTTCAGCCGCACATCGAAGCTGATTTCGGTTTCTTTCAGCTGATATTTTTCCAGCAGCATCGGTCCGCAGCTTGCCGATCCGATTCCCGCCTGGCGGTAGTCAATGCAGAAAACAGTGCTTCCGCACGGCTTAAGCTCATAGTTATGCGCTTTTTCCGTCAGCTCCTCCTGCGTATAAACGGATGCCTGGAAGGAGAACGTTTTCTCTCCCACTGCCGTCAGCACCACGCGGTCATTGGCAAGGCTTGCGTAATCACAGTCATAGTGGCTGCCGTTCTCCTGCGGGCGGATGTAATCTTCCTGCTGTTCTGCCGGTGTGCTGTGGAAAACGCCGTGATAGCTTGCCTGGTGCTTATCCACGTAGCTCTCCACCGGGCCGAGGCCGCAGTAGGTCAGTTCTGCAAACGATTCCGGCAGGAACAGGCGCAGGCCAAAACGCGGCAGAACCGGGAATACCGGGTCTTTCTTTGCTTCTACATGGACATCGGTCGTTCCGTCGCTGTAAATTGTCCATTTGATCACACCTGCAAGAATCCGCTGCAGAGCCGGAGACGAAATCGAATAGCTTGTCTCGATCTCCACGCAGCCGTTTTCTTCTTTTGCCTTTGTCTCATACGCCCGCGTCACGGTGCGGTCATACTGCGCACGCATCCAGGTATTCTTGATATTGCGGTCATTGTCTGTCGGCGCACGCCAGATGTTCAGCTCCATCGGGCGGTCGAGTAGATTCTGGTTGGCATAGCACATTTCCTCGAACAGGCCGGTGAACTTATTATAGGTATAGCTGAACTGTTCCGTCGATACCGTCAGATAATGATCGTCCTCTTTCCATCCAAACGAAGCCGTTCCCTCCGGGCGCTTCATCATCTCTTTTGCCTTCTGGTTCTGATTATCTTTCGTTTTCACCGGAACTTCTTCAAATCCCAGTTCGAACTGCTCCGGCAGCACCTCAGTGGCCTGTTTCTGATACCAGGTAACCTTCAGCGCACATTTTCCCTGCTCCGGCACGGAAATGGCAAGCGGAATCGTCTTCTCACAGCCTGCCGCAAGCTCCAGCAGTGCTTCATCTGTAATCTTGCCGCTCTCCGTCACTTCGCCGTCCACAAGCACCTCATAGCCGAGCACAGCGTAATCTTTCAGATTCACAAAATTCATATAGTTTTTGATGGTCAGTGTACCCTTTTCGGCATCATATCCCGTCACGCGCACCGGACGATACACGTTTTTAAATTCCATCAGCCCCGTATGCGGTGTGCGGTCCGGATAAACAAGTCCGTCCATGCAGAAGTTGCCGTCGTGCGGATACTCGTTGTGGTCGCCGCCGTACGCGTACATCTTCTTTCCCTCGATCGTTTTTCCCATATCAATCGCGTGGTCGCACCACTCCCAGATAAAGCCGCCGCACATCTTCTCCTCGCTGTGGATCAGTTCAAAGTAATCTTCAAGATCTCCCGGGCCGTTGCCCATCGCATGGCAGTATTCGCACATGATATACGGCTTATCCCCGTACTCCACCAGCTCTTTTTTGATCTCCTCGAGTGATGGATACATGCGGCTGTAGAGGTCGAGGTTGCTGTAATCGTATTTCTTCGGATCATCCACATACCGTGCCGACTCATAGTGCGTCAGACGCGTCGGATCAAATTCCTTCGTCCACTTTAAGGCCGCCTCGAAGGTACAGCCGTATGCGCACTCATTTCCCATCGACCAGATGACAACGCTCGGGCGGTTTTTATCGCGCTCTACGCAACGCTGTGTGCGGTCTACGGTTGCCTCGGTAAATACCGGATTGTTCGCAATTAGTTTATTCCAGTTCTTCGCATACTCTTCCCAGCTCGTGTAATTCGCATAAATTTCCTCTGTGCCGTGACTCTCATTGTCCGCCTCATCGATGACATAAAAACCGAGACGGTCATAAAGCTGATAACAGTACGGCGCATTCGGGTAATGGCTGGTCCGGATCGCATTGATGTTGTGCTCTTTCATTACCTTCAGATCTTTTTTGATCTGTGCAAGGCTGATTGCAAATCCCGTCACCGGATCGCTGTCGTGGCGGTTTGTTCCGTGGAATTTGATCTTCACGCCGTTCAGGTACAGCACACCGTCCTTCGCGTGGATCTCACGGATGCCGACATGATCAGTGATCACCTCACCCGCCGTCTCCAGCACCAGCGTATACAGATACGGCTCCTCGGCATTCCACAGATGTGCATCTTTTACATGCATCTGAACCGTATCGCCGCCAAACGCTGCCTCTGCCACAAGATGATTTTCTGCATCAAACAGCTTTGCCGTTCCTTCCTGCGGTTCCCCGTCATTCCAGGTAATCGCAATCGAAACTTCTCCATTCTGGTACGATGCGTCCGGCGCTGCCTTTACAAAGTAATCGCGGATGCCTTTTTCTGGTCTTGCAAGCAGATAGACATCGCGGAAAATGCCGCTCATGCGGAATTTGTCCTGATCCTCGAGATAGCTTCCATCGCACCATTTCAGCACCAGTACGGCGATGGTGTTGGTGCCATCTTTTAAGAAGTCTGTTACATCAAATTCACTCGTAGAATGAGACACCTGGCTGTAGCCGACGAAGCTGCCGTTCATCCACACGTAGAAACAGGAATCCACGCCCTCAAAATTCAGGAATGCCCTCGGTGCTTCCTCCTGTTTTTTCCACTCGAACGTTCTCACGTACGCACCGCACGGGTTCTCATACGGCACATACGGCGGATCCACCGGGAACGGGTAGCGGACGTTCGTATACTGATGGTGGTCATGGCCATAATTCTGCCAGACGGACGGCACCGGAATCGTCTCGAATGCAGAAGTGTCGTATCCTTCTGCGAAAAACTCCTCTTTTACATCGTAAACACTGGTAAAATAGCGGAATTTCCAGTCGCCGGAAAGCAGGAAAAAGCGGTCCGACGCCTCCCGGTTCTCCACCAGATCCTCCATGCGGCGGGATGCCGGAATGTAGTAGGCACGGTTCGGCATGGTATTCACATGCAGGTGATCGAAATCTTCGAAATATTTTGGAACAATCATCTCTTTTTAAGTCCTCCTTATTCTGTCTTTTGTTTCCAATATCGGCACCGAAACACACGCGGTCCCGGTGCCGATCAGGTTTTCTGTTATTCTTTTACTTTTTCCATGCAGGAAGAACGCCTTCGTAATTCATGCCATAACCGTAGTCATAGTTATGTCCTTCGCTGTCAATATAGGTTTCCATATCCAACGCACGGTCCTCGCTCTGCTCCTCAACCGCATCCATATCCTTCGGCATCTGGATCGGCAGACGGCCGGTCGGGTTGTAACCGCCGAAAACAACGTCGAGCACAGCGGCTCTCGAAACACCGAACTCTGCGACGATCGCATCGGCTTCAGCTTCAAATTCATGCATCACCATCGGGTTGTTGACGGTTGCGCAGACGATCACCGGCTTGTCGCCCATCGCGCGGCGGCATTCGAGAATATTGTCGAGATCAGCCTCGTTGTAGGCAGTGTTTGTCTTTCCAAGATAGCTGCGGTTCGTGAAATTCTCGCGGAAATCACCGCCGGCAATGCTCACCTCACGCGCTTTTTTCGCCGTATACGGGCGGTACTGCAGTGTAATCGGCAGATAGCCGTTGCCGCCGTTCGCAAGATCTTCGGTGGAATACGGGTTGCATGCCGGGCTTTCGATAAATACCAGCGCCACATCGGCCTCCTCCGGTGATGCCACGCGTGTACCGTACTTGGACGGCAGTCCATCCGGCAGCGGATCTTCGGTTTTTGCCGGCAGATCGATGCGGAAGAACGCTTTGGACGGTCCGATCTTTCTCTCCGGAATATAAACCTTCAAACCTTTCTTCAGCGGCAGCACACCCTTCTGTCCTTCCGGTGCGCGTTTCGCACTGTTTTTCAGCAGGACGATGGATTTCTTCTGTGCCTCATAGCCATGGCGGCAGAACTCTTCGCATCCTACAATCTTTGCGGATTCTTCCGGATCAAGATACGGGTCCTCAAACAAGCCGCAGTGGAAAATATTGATCAGAAGACGTTTGGCGGACAGCTCCATGCGCTCACGCATCGCTTTCTCGCCGTATTTCTCACAGCCGATCTTATATGCCTCGACAATCGGACCGGACTCGCTGTTTCCGCCGAACTGGTCAACGCCGTTTGTGATCGCCAGCAGACACCGTTCTGCCTCGGTCATATCCTGCACGCCGTAGCAGCGGCTTCCAAATCCCTCAATCGTCTTCTCCGGATCCTGGGTGATGCCCCAGTCGGTGCAGACAATGCCTTTGAATTCATATTTTCCGCGCAGCAGATCCTTGATCAGGTACTCGCTGTAGGAGTTTCCGACGTTCTTGCCGTTTTTCTTGTCCACGCCGTAGGATACGGTGTAGTACGGCATAACCGCGGATGCGCAGTCGGTCGGTCCGTCCAGGTGGAAGGCTGCCTCGGTAAACGGTTTTAAATGCTCCTCAAAATTTCCGGTCGGATAAACGGCAAACTGTCCGAATGCATAGTGTGCATCGCGTCCGGCCTCTCCGGTGCCGCCGCCCGGCCAGTGTTTGACCATCGTGTTGACGCTGTCTTTTCCCCAGCCGTCTGCTTCCCCTTCCGTTGTCTGCATACCGTCACAGTACGCTTTGGTAAGCTTTTTGGACATCTCCACTTCTTCGCCTAACGTATCGACAAAGCGCATCCATCTCGGCTCGGTGCAGAGGTCGATCTGCGGTCCGAGTGCCGTTGTGATGCCGAGTGCCCGGTATTCACGGGAGGCATCCTTTGCAAACTGTCCGGCTACTTCCGGGTCAAAGCATGCTGCAAAGCCGACACCCTCCGGCCATTTGCTGATCTCGCTTCCGCCGCTCTTGAACTCTGCGCCGGAATCCTTTGCTCCGTTCCGCGGATCAGAGGAGAGGTTGATCGGAATACCATACGGCAGTGTCTCTGCCCGTTTCTGCAGCTCATTGCTCCATTTTGCGGAAATCTCCGGGCTTTCCACGTTCGTCAGCAGGATATGGCGGATGTGCTCGTCCTCCAGAAATTCTTTCTGCTGATCGGAAATCGCATACGGTTCTTTGCCGGATTCCAGATACGTTTTTCCGTCAAACGTTCCCTGGAACGGACCGCCCGGCATCGGCGGTACAGCCTGGTGCGGTGAGTACAGCATAAGACCAGCGATCTCCTCGATGGAAAGACGCCCTGCAAGGTCTGCGGCTCTCTCCTCATCGGAGAGACGCCAGTCCTCGTACGGCAGCAGTTCGCCGGTTTTTGCCAGGTCTTTAAAGTAATACCCGTCTTTTTCCAGTACCTTAACTCCGGACTCCTCTGCCCAGGCGATCGTTTTTCCGCCCTCCTGGCGGATCCGGTGGATTCCGTTTTTCGTTGTTTTCTCCATAAGTTTCACCCTTCTTTTCCCAATTTATTTTAATGTAAATACTGCACTGTTTTCCGTCGTGCTGCTGTTGCCGATCATCACCGTAAAGGTACCCGGCTCGCTGCCGAAGGTTCCGTCGAGCCGGTAGTAGCGCAGATCCTCTTCGGTAATATAGAACGTAACCTCCTGCTCCTCACCCGGGGCAAGCTCTACTTTCCGGAAACCTTTCAGCTCTTTCACCGGACGAACCACATCGGAATAATCATCGCGGATGTACAGCTGAACAACCTCGCAGCCTGCAGCATCACCGGTATTCTTCACGGTTACTTTTGCTGCAATTCTGCCATTCTTATCCATCTCGTTCTGGTCAAGCACGACATCCGAAATGGCAAATGTCGTGTAGGAAAGACCATAGCCGAACGGATACAGCGGTGCATTCGGAATGTCAAGATATTTGGAGCGGAACCGCTCTTTCATGCCCGGCAGATTCGGTCTTCCGGTGGAATACTCGTTGTAGCTGACCGGTGCCTGGCCCACGCAGTACGGGAAGCTCATCGGCAGCTTGCCGGACGGATTTTTCTTTCCGGTCAGAACATCCACAACAGCGCTTCCGCCCTCGGTTCCCGGGAACCATACCTCGAGAATGGCTTTTGCTTTCGCGCTGATTTCCCGCAGATCCAGCGGGCGGCCGTTGAACAGAACGACAACCACATTCGGGTTGACGGCCAGCACTTTGTGGAACAGCTCCATCTGGATTTCCGGCACATCGATCATGGCACGGCTGGTCGCCTCGCCGCTCTGCAGATAATGCTCACCCATCGGCATTACCACGAGATCGGCCTCTTTTGCTGCCTGTAGTGCGCTCTGCTCCATGGCAGCAAGCTCTTCCTCACTGTATTTTTTCGGTGTCGTCTCGGTAAATCCGATCAGCTCCACATCGTTTCCGATAACCGGACATCCTTCTGCATACGTGGTGCGTGATGCGTCGAAGACTTTCTCGGCTGCTTCCTGAATCGTCACGCAGTCCTTGCTGTCGCCGGTGAAGGACCAGCTGCTCTTGATTTCATGATTGTTGGTATACGGGCCGACAAATGCGATCTTTTTCGCAGTGTCGAGCGGCAGTACGCCGTCGTTTTTCAGCAGGACGAAGGATTCCTCCGCTGCTTTTTTCGCCAGTGCACAGTGCTCCGGGCAGAGGTTGTATGCTTTCTCTTTCTCGGCATCCGCATCTTTATATGGATTTTCAAACAGTCCCAGTTTGTTTTTCAGCTCCAGAATCCGCAGGCAGCACTCGTCAATCAGATGCTCGTCCACTTCACCTTCTTCTACGAGACGGCAGAGGTTTGCGGCGTAAACGGATGTCATCATATCAATATCCACGCCTGCCTCCAGCGCTTTTTTCGCTGCATCGGCGGCATCTTTCGAGCTTCTGTGGGCAACGGTTTCCAGAATGGCTGCAAAGTCAGAAATCAGCACGCCGTCAAATCCCATCTCACCGCGCAGGATATCGCGCATCAGCCATTTGTTGGTGCTCGCCGGAACGCCGTTGATCGTGTTGAATGATGTCATCACCATCGCTGCGCCCGCATCGATGCCTGCTTTGTATGCCGGAAGATAGAATTCACGGAAGGTATGCTCTGAGAGCTCTACGGTGTTGTAATCTCTTCCTGCGACTGCTCCGCCGTATCCTGCAAAGTGTTTGATGCAGGAAGCAACTTTTCCCGGTGTTTTTAAATCATCGCCCTGGAAGCCTTTTACGATCGCCTCGGAAAAGCGGCTGTTCAGGTACGGATCTTCGCCTGTGGATTCCACAACGCGGCCCCATCTCGCATCGCGCACAAGGTCAACCATCGGAGAAAAGGTAACGTGAAGTCCGGCCGCGGATGCTTCTTTTGCGGCTGCAGACGCGCACTCGCCGGAGAGCTCCGGATCAAAAGTGGCTCCCTGCGCCAGCGGCGCCGGGAAAATGGTCTTCATGCCGTGAATGACATCCATCATAAACAGCATCGGGATGTGATGCGGCTGTTTTTCCATATAGTCGTCCTGCAGTTTTTTCATCGTATCGGCGCCTGCTGCTCCCAGAATGGAGCCTGCCATCTCCAGATCCTCTTTTCCGATTCCCATATCGTTTGCCGGACCGGTCAGGACGCTGTTTTCATCTCCCAGATAAAATGCTCCGCTTAACTGAAGCATCTGGTCCACTTTCTCTTTCAGCGACATATCCGCCAGCAGCTTTTCCAAATCTGTCTGTTTCATTGAAAAACCTCCTGTTTTTTATTTTCAGAATTTTTGGTTTTCTATCCCATTTGTTTCTATTTTACGGCATAACTCTGCATAAAACAATCTATTTTTTTGACTCTTTTCTCTACGATTTTAACAAAAGAAGCGCGCCTGCCATCGCTTTTTCCGTTCTGGCAGACACGCTCCGTTTTTTATAATTTGATTCCTTTTAATGCCGCGGCAAATGCATTGTTTACCGGCTCTTCGGCCTCTTTTTTCTGTTTTTTCAGGTAGGCTGCCACATCCCGCTTCGTCACGCCGCCGCCCTCTTTTTTGCGGCGCTCCTGGAATTTTGTCATGCGCTCCTTGTGCCCGCAGGAGCAGACAAACGTCGCATCCTCGCCTTTTCCGATCATCTCCATGCGCTTATGACAGACCGGACATCTCGCATTCGTCGTACGGGAAACCGTTTCACGGTAGCCGCACTCTCTGTCCTGGCAGACGAGCATCTTTGCATTCTTTCCATTGACTGCCAGCAGCCGTTTTCCGCAGTTCGGGCACTTCTTGCTTGTCAGGTTATCGTGGCGGAATGTTCCCTCTTCCGTTTTGATCTCCTCAATCAGTTCTACCGTGTAGCTCCGGATCTCTTTCATAAAGGCATCGCGCCGCTTCTTTCCCTTTGCGATTTCGTTTAACTGCATCTCCCAGCTTGCCGTCAGCTCCGGCTTTTTGAGATCCGCCGGCACCAGCTTCAGAAGCTGGCGTGCTTTCGAGGTCAGATAGATCTCATTCCCCTTTTTCTCCAGCAGAAAGCTGCGGAACAGCTTCTCGATGATATCTGCGCGGGTCGCAACCGTTCCAAGGCCGCCCGCCTCGCCGATCGTTTTCACAAGACTACTGTCGCGATTTTCCATGTAACGGACCGGATTCTCCATCGCGGAAAGCAGCGTTCCTTCCGTAAAGCGTGCCGGCGGCTTTGTCTTTCCCTCCCGGAGGCTGATCTTTGGCTGGTCGAACTTCATGCCTGCCTGCAAAAGCGGCAGATTTTGCTCCCGCACCTCTTCTTTCGCCTCGTCCTCGTCGTCATACCGGTTATCCTCGTACGCCTCCTGCCAGCCTTTCTCGACCATGCGCTTTCCGCGCGCAGTAAAGCATTCCTTTTCGATGGAAGCCTGGATCACCGTCTCTTCATATACACACGGCGGCAGCAGTACCGCAAGAAAACGGCGCACAACAAGATCATAAATGCGGCGCTCCTCGTTCGAGAGTGCGGATAACTGCACGTACTGCTCCGTCGGGATAATGGCATGGTGATCGGAAACCTTCGCATCATTGACAAAGGAGAGCTTTCCGTTCAGCGGACTGCGCTTCGCCTGCTGGGCCAGTGCTTTGTACGGGCCGATGCTGACCGCATCCAGCCGCTCTTTTAACGTCGGCACAATATCTTTCGTCAGATACCGTGAATCTGTCCGCGGATACGTAAGGACTTTATGGGTCTCATAGAGGCTCTGCATCAGATTCAGCGTCTGTTTTGCCGAATAGCCGAACCGTGCGCTCGCATCGCGCTGCAGCTCCGTCAGATCGTAGAGCAATGGCGCTTCTTTCTGCTTTTTCTTCTTTTCTACGTTCTGTAAGACAAGCGGATACCGTTTTGCCTTCTCTGCGATCTGCTTTGCCTTTTCCGGATCGGAGATTCTTGTGCCGCCCGATTTTTCATCTTTCCAGGTGTAGACCACACCGCCCGCCGCGGCCGTCACCGTGTAATACGGTTTCGGGACAAATTCACGGATTTCCTGCTCGCGCTGTGCGATCATGGCAAGTGTCGGCGTCTGCACACGGCCGCAGGAAAGCTGTGCATTGTATTTACAGGTCAGCGCCCGCGTCGCATTGATGCCGACGAGCCAGTCCGCCTCGGCACGGGAAACGGCAGCGCGGTAGAGATTGTCGTACTCTTTCGCATCCTTCAGATTGGCAAAACCCTCACGGATCGCCTTGTCCGTCACAGAGGAAATCCAGAGACGCTTACACGGCTTCTGGTTATGTGCTTTGTCGAGAATCCACCGCGCCACCAGCTCACCCTCGCGTCCGGCATCGGTTGCAATGACAATCTCATTCACGTCCTTCCGCGCAAGCTGTGTCGTCACCGCATGGTACTGTTTTCCCGTCTGCGGAATGACCTTGATCTGCAGTTTTTCCGGCATCATCGGCAGAACTGCCATATTCCATTCCTTATACTTTTTGTCATAGTCTTCCGGATCTTTTAACGTCACCAGATGGCCGAGCGCCCAGGTAACGATATACTTGTTTCCCTCCAGCGCTCCGTTTTCTTTTTTGCTGCACCCCAGTACGCGCGCAATGTCGCGTGCCACGGATGGTTTTTCTGCAATTACCAGAGTTTTCATAAAATGTCTGCTCCTTTTATAGCTCTTTATACTGTTTTACAATTTCCTCCCGGTCTTTTCCGAGAATGAAGTAATAATCAATCTGTCCGTCCCCTGCGGTGTGAAGATACGTTCCAAACGTCCGTACATTGCACAGCAGTGCCGTCCGGGACGCGGCGGCCGCAATGCCGTAGCCGCGGTTCGAAACAAGCAGCGGCATCCGCGCCTGCTTTCCGCCAAAAGAGACGTAGCGCGCCTTCGCGGTCAGATCCAGCCACTCGGTCGAAAGAATGCCTTTTGCTTTCAGCTTTTCGGAACCGCTCCAGTCGAAGAACGTCCATGTCATGCCGCCGTCGATCATGCGCGGCTCGTCACGCTTCTCGGAAAGGATTGGTTTGTTGTCCGGCGTCAGGAACTGCACCGCGCCGTCCTTTTTTTCTACCATGACGCGCAGCTTTTCCGTCTCGACCAGAACCGCCGTCTTCGATTCTTTCGCACTCCACGGAAACGCGGTATCTGCCTTCGGCTTCCAGTACGTGTCCTGCACTTTTGCGGTCACACCCTTTACGAAACTGATGCGGATCACCTCCGGCGTGATCGGGGTGATGCGTAAGATGCCGTACATGCTGGCAATCTCAACCGCCGATTTTCCTTTCTTCGCCCATTTCACCGCACACTTGATCTTCGAATGGCCCTTGATGCGCAGCAGCTCGTTTTCCGGGATTGAACCGAAAGCGTAAGGTGAGATATTCAGGCGCTCCGTCTTCTCGGCTTCTCCTGGTACCATACCTGCTCCGCCCGGTCTTTTTGCACTCTGCACTCCTGCCGTGCCCGTTCCATATTGCATTCCTGCCTGTGTTCCTGCACTCCGTCTGCTTCCCGGCGCTTTGCCGCCTGCCTTTCCATGATAAGCCGCACCATCAAAAATAGATGACACCCCTTCCGGTGCACGCTGCTGCATTGTCTTTGCGGCAATTTCTTCTCCCGTTTCTGCCGCAGCCCTCCGCGTTGCCGTACTGCCTTTTGCCATCACCGCTGTTCCGGTCGTGCTTGTATTTCCAGGCGCCATTCCCGGCCTCTGCTCCGGCTTGATCACAATCCGTTTCGGTCCATGGCTGTTCCGCTCGTCCATCTCCTGAATGCCGATCGCGCGGTTCTCCTCACGCGCCTCCTTCTGCGTCAGCGAAACCTTCTCATACTCTTTCGCCTTCGTCAGCGTCTCCATGGCAAATTCCTGATTGTGTCGGCCCTTCGGCGCTTCCTTTGCAAGAATTCCCGTCAGTTCTCCGGTATACAGTACGGCCAGCTCATGCAATGCACGCGTCGCCGCCACGTAAAGCAGCTTTACCTGTCCGTCATTTTCAGGATATTTTTCTTCCGTCGGATCAAGAAGCAGCACCGCATCGAACTCAAGACCTTTCGTATATGCCACCGGGAGCACCATCACGCCCTCGCCGAACTCTGCCGTCTCGAGATCCTCCTCCACAACCGGCACGTATTGTTTCAGCTTCCGCGCCGTATCCGCCGCTTCTGCCTCATCCCGGCATACAACGGCAATCGTCTCATATCCCTGCGCCTGCCATGTCTTGATTGTCTGAACACCCGCGGCGAGCAGCGCCGCTTCATCGTCAAATGCTTCTTTCCGCACCGCCGTTCCGTGCCGCAGCACCGGCTCCACCGGATAGATCGCAAAGTCCCCATGCCGCAGAATCTCGTTTGCAAAATCGGAGATCTCCACCGTATTCCGGTAACTCTTCCGCAGAACGCCGAACGCATCGTACGTGCCGGTCAGAATCAACTTTTTCAGCTCCTCCCAGTCGTTCAGGCCGTAGGAAAAATGGATATTCTGCGACGTATCTCCCATAATGGTATACGTACAGTCACGCAGACAGTAATGAAGCACCTGGTACGCCATCATCCCGAAATCCTGCGCCTCGTCGATGACCACATGGCTCGCCTCGCGCACGGGATCGTTTTCCTTGATCCGCTTGTAGAGGTATGCCAGCGCCGCCAGATCATAGACATCAAAGGAGTTTTCCGGCACTTCCACCGCTTTTCCTTTCTCCGCCTGCTGCTCCAGAAACTGTAAATAGAGATCAAAAATGGATCCCCGCCATTTTCCATCTCCAAAATATTTCTCGTATTTCCGCTTCAGCGCCTTTTTTTCGCGCGCCGGAAACGTCACTTCTTTTCCCGAAACCTCATTCTCAAATTTTGCCAGCAGGATCTCGTTCAGCATGCACATCTTTCCTTCCATGGAAAGTGTGGACTGCTCCCTGCAATAGTTATCAATATACTCGGCGTCCAGAAGCAATGTTCCCGTTTTTTCCAGCCGCACCGGCTCCCGCGGAATCTGCTCTGCCTCGTACGTACGGCAGAAATTTTCCAGATCGAAAAACCAGCCGCTTCCGCCCTTTATGCTGTTTTTCTCATCCGCGCGGTCGATGGTGTGTACCATGTACTTTTCTTCGTCCCAGTCCTCATACAGAAGCCGGATGAAAAGCTGCTCCATCGTCATCTGACGGATGCCGTACACATCGAGTTCCGGCAGAACGCTGGTAATGTAGTTCAGCAGAATGCGGTTGCTTCCAATGATATAGAAATCCTCCGGCCGGAAGTCCTCCTCGTAATTATAGAGGATGTACGAAATCCGGTGCATCGCCACCGTCGTCTTTCCGGAGCCAGCCACGCCCTGTACGATCAGATTCGTCTTCGGGGATCTGCGGATAATGAGGTTCTGCTCCTGCTGGATCGTCGCAATGATCTCACCGAGCACCGCTTTTTTGTTCTTCGCCAGATACTTTGTCAGCAGCTCATCGTTCGCTACCACATCAGAATCAAAAAAGTCTTTCAGATGGTCATTTTCAATCTCATACGTCCGCTTTCTTTTCAGATCAATCGAAAAAGTACCCTCTGAACTCACCGTATAGCTGCACGGCCCGGTGCTGTTCTCATAATAGACGGAGGAAATCGGTGCCCGCCAGTCCAGCACAACCGGTTCCGCCTTCTCATCGGAAATGCCGACGCGCCCGATGTAATAGGACTCTAAAAACGAAAGCCGCGGATCCTGAAAATCAATCCGCCCGAAATACGGCTTCTTTCTCGCTTTTTCCAGCCGCGCCATGCCGTGCTGGTACGCATTCAGCTTCGCCGTCGCGTTGTTCCAGAGCGCCAGGCCTTCCGCCTCTTTTGCGTCGTACGTCTCCATCAGATCCGCTAGGTCCTCATTCGCCAGCCGGATATCCGCCTTCGCCTGTTCCAGATTCTGCTCGGCAATCCCGATCACCTTCGCAAGCTGTGCTTCCTCCTCTTCCCTCGTAAGTCCGGGAATCTCTGATTTTCTGATGCTTCTTTCCAGTTTCTCTTCTTCCACTTTGTGCCTCCTTTTTTACGAAAAACTTCTTCTACATCAGCCCGTTCTTTTGATTCTCTTATTTCCATCCCAATAGACTTTATTTTACCATGCACACGTCTCCCCGGCAAGATACTTCACCCGCTTTTTCGTGCATCAAAAAAGACACCATGCATCTTACACACAGTGCCTTTCCGACTTTTTTTCTTACTGAAGGTAATCCTTAAATTTCTTTTTAAATGCTTCGATATCGTTCGTATGGGCTTCCACAACCGCATCCGGGTTTCCGGCGATCATCAGGACACTCATCAGGGATTTCGCATCAAAGACGCATCGTCCTATTTTTACGTCAACGTCGTAATCCAGGCGTTTCACCATATTTACAAATTCTTCTACACTCTCTACTTCATCAAACTTTAACGGTAACGAAATCATATTTTCTGCATCCTTTCTGCTTTTTGGTCTTTTTTTCATGATTTTGAATTCTTTCTTTTATTTCCTTCAAAATCGGTCAAAAGCTTACACGATATTCCTTTTTTGCTGTTTTTTTCTGAAAGTAGTAATGAAATCGCCTTCATTTTCGACTGACACTAAAATAGCATACATCTGTCTCACTGCAAATATCCGTTTTAGACAAAATTCGACGTAGTTTTACAGCAATTTGCTCATATGTTCCGTCTGATTCGTTAAGTTGTTTCTTTTCCGGCACTTTTTTCGTCTGATCTGACGGGCCGGAAGGCCTTACTTGAGAATCACTCTCATGAAAAGTTATTCGCTGAAAATAATATTTCGGATCTTCCGGGACAGGGTGTACGTTCCGGCATCTTTTTTCTGGGTCATCATCAGAAATGTCATATTCTGCTCCGGCACGACTTCCATGTAGCATCCAAGCCAGCCGTCCCAGCCGAACTCACCCTTGCTTCCCAGCGTTACCGCACGCGTCGGATCTACCAGAACACGCATCAGATTTCCGTAGGAAAATCCTTCCAGACCGATCCAGTTATCAAAGCCTGCCTGCTGTACCGCGCTTAATGTGTGGCCTCCCAGAAATTTTACCGTCGCCGGACGGAGAATCTGTACACCGTTGTAGGTGCCGCCGTTCAGCAGCATCTGCGTAAATTTCGCATAATCGTCGATGGTAGATGCAAGGCCTGCTCCGCCTGCCTCATATGCCGGGCGGTACGCCATATCGTTCTGAATGCCAAGGTTATTGTCCAGATAACAGACGGACGGCTGTCCCTCCCTGCAGTCATACACCTTCGCCAGACGATCCTGCTTTTCTGCCGGAACCCAGAAATCGGTATCGTTCATGCCGAGCGGCTCGAAAATTTCTTTTTTCAGAAAATCCCCAAAGCGCATGCCGCTTGCCACCTCAATCACCGCACCTACGGCATCCGCCGACGTTCCATAACTCCAGGACTGGCCCGGCTGATACAGAAGCGGGACTTTTCCAAGACGGTTTGCAAATTCTACTGTACTGATCGTTCCGCCGTTTTCTTCCTTAAGTCCGTGGATCACCTCCTGAAAAAGTGCATCGGTCTGCCGTCCCGTCTCATCCGTTCCGCCGTACGTCAGCCCGGATGTCATATTCATAATATCCTCCAGAAGGATCTCCCTCTCCGCTTTTTCTATCTTCCCATCCGCTGTACATACAACCGGGTTCCGGAAGCCCGGCAGATACTTGCTGACCGGATCCGCCAGATCGACGATTCCGCGCTCTACCAGAATCATCATGGCCGTCGCGGTAATCGGCTTGCTCATGGAGTAGAGACGGAAAATATTATCGCGGGAAACCGGCTTTTTCGCTTCGATATCCGCATATCCGCTCTCCAGATAAACCTGCTCTTCTCCGTCTTTGATCACCATCAGAAGACAGCCCGGTGTCTCTCCTTTTGCAACGGATGCATCCATCACCTGCTGCAGTCTTTTCTTTATCACCTGTTCCATGGTATGCTCTAACCTCCATCTAAATTTCATTGTTTTTTCCTATTTTACCTCTCTTTTTGCCCCCTGTCATCTTTTATCTTGCTTTTCTTCTTCTATCCTCATTGTCTTTTTTTCTGAAATCTTACAACTTTTCTGAAATTAAGAAAAACCATCAAAAACCATCATTGCCCTATTCCGAAAAATATGCTATTCTATATGTATATATATTTATGAATCTTCAGCTATTTAGAAAAACGAGGTGAACATCTTGCTGAAAACGAACGAATCCGCAGAAAATTATTTGGAAACTATTTTAGTCTTAAGTCAGAAAAAACCCGTTGTACGCGGTGTTGATATTGCAGAAGAACTTGGCTTTAAAAAATCAAGTGTCAGCGTTGCCATGAAAAACTTAAGAGAAAAAGAGCAGATCCGCGTAACGCCGGAAGGCTACATCTACCTGACCGACAGCGGACGCGCGATCGCAGAGATGATCTATGAGCGCCACCAGCTCCTCTCCCGCGGCCTGATGAGCCTTGGTGTTGATGAGCAGACCGCCACGGAAGATGCCTGCCGCATCGAGCATGTCATCAGCCAGGAAAGCTTTGAAGCGATCAAACGTCATCTGCACATGACTGCCGAAAAATAAACATGACAAAGAAAACGCTGCCGGAGTTCTCTTCTCTCCGACAGCGTTTCTCTTTCCGCCCGAAAGTCTCCCATTTCTTTGCCGGAGCCTTTCGGGTTTTCTTTTTACAGCATAAAAGTATACGTTCCGCTTCCCAGTTCCACGGTATCCGCCGGATCCTGCGTGTTTTTAAACAGGGTTGCCGTTGTATTGACCGGAATCGTAACCTGATACTCTATTTTGTCACCTTTCCGCTCCCATCCGGCAGAAATCACGCCGTACGGGCTGTCTACGGAACCTTTCATAAACTCGAGCGGGCCCGGCTGCGGTTTCAGCAGAATGTGCTGATAACCCGGTTTTGTCTCGTCTCTCTGGATACCAAGTCCCGTGTGATACAGCCAGGAAAGAACGCTTCCGAGAGAATAATGATTGAACGAGTTCATCGCATTCTGTCCGCCGAAGCCTTTTTCCTTCGTGTAGGAATCCCAGTGCTCCCAGATCGTCGTCGCTCCCTGGGTCACCGGATACAGCCACGACGGGAATGCCGTCTGCAGCATCATCTTCCAGGCATCCTCCACAGCGCCCTGCTCGGTCAGCATCTGGTTCAGAATACCCGTTCCAAAGAATCCCGTTCCGACCGTATGGCCGATCGCTCTCGTCTTTCGGATCAGATGCTCTCCTATTCTCTTTCTGTCTTCTGCCACACCATAAGACAGTGCAATTGCATACGAGCACTGCGTATCACACAGCGTTCCCTCCGCATTGCAGGTCTTTCCGGAATCCGGAAGTACAAATGTCTCATTCCAGAATTTCTTCACCTTCGCAGCAAGCGCCTCATACTGATGCTGCTCCTCTGTTCTTCCGAGCGCACCGGCAATCCGGCTCATCAGATCGGCTTCTTTATAATAGAATGCATTCCATAAAAGCAGCAGATCCGTCTCTTCCGGTGCCAGCCAGTCGCCAAGCGGTCCGATCGCCGGATTTACCTTCGTTCCCGGCAGACCCTTATCCTTCATATAGTCCATATATTTCTGCATGCCAGGATAAAATTTCTCCAGTGTGCGGATATCCCCATACTGCTCATACAGTTCCCACGCCATAAAAATACTCGCACACTCATACGTAATGCCGCCGAATCCGCCGCCCACCGGTGCAATCTCCGGGTACTGGCCTTCCGTTGTCTGCAGATCACGCATCGCCTGCAGGTTCCGCTCATAGAATTTCTTCAGGCTGCTGTTGTTGAGCGCCGTATGGCAGAAAATATGCGTATCGCCCGCCCAGCCCATGCGCTCATTTCTCTGCGGGCAGTCGGTCGGAATGTTGATAAAGTTGCATTTCTGTGACCAGGAAACATTCTCGGCAAACCGGTTCAGCAGTTTATGGCTGCTCGTAAGACTTCCATGGAATTCCGTCACAGAAGAATACTGAAGACTCTCTACTTCTTCCAGCTCCGGCGCATGCTCCACACCGCTGATCTCAATATAGCGGTAGCCGTGGAAGGTAAATTTCGGCTGGAACACCTCTTCCCCGCCGCGGCAGATATAAACATCCGTACTCGTCGCATCCCGGTAATTTTCCAGCATCATCGTGCCTTCTTTTCCGGCATACTCCGGCAGATCCGGATAAAGCACCTCCGCATAGCGGATGATGATCTTTGTGCCCGCCTTCTCATGCAGTGTAATCCGCGGTACACCGGCCATCTCCTGTTCCAGATCGTAGAGATACACACCCGGGAACAGCTCTTTTCTCGTCTTTGCCGTTCTCCGGTCCACAATCCGCACCGGCGCATCGTACTCACCGATATATTCCGGCTTCTGCTCATGAACCACCGGCCAGGACCGTCCAAAACCCGGCATCGTGCAGAACTCTTCAATCATGACGGTATCCACAACAACTGGCTTTTCCCAGGTGCTGTCATCAAACTCCGGCAGAGAATAAGTTTCGTAAACCTCTGCCCGGCGCGCATCGTACTGCTCTCCGGCAAAGTAGCTGGAAAACAGGTAAGGACCTTCTCCGAAATACTTCCAATCCTCGGTATTTGTTCCAAAGACCTCGCGGCTGCCGTCCTCGTACTTCATGACAACCTTGGCAAGCAGACTCTCCTTGTCTCCAAAGTAATTGAAGTTCTTCACCACAAAGGTCTGTGCCTCGCTCCACCAGCCCGATGCCAGCGTCACGCCGATTCCGTTTCGGCCCGGTTTCATCAGCCCTGTGATATCGTATGTCTGATAGTTCATTCTGTGGTCATACTGTGTCAGACCCGGACGTAGCAGATCTTCCGTGATCTCCTGTCCGTTGATCCGGCAGTCGTAGATACCGCGCGCAGTAATATAAAGGCGTGCCGATACCAGTTTTTTCTCTTTCTGGCAGGAAATACACGACCGCAGCATTGGAATTGAATGATGGGACGGATCTGCCGTAATCTGGCTGTCTTCTACTTTAAAGTATCCGTTTTCCACCGGAATCTGATCCGCAAAGATACTTTTTCCCCCATCCAGCCGTCCTTCCGGCGTCTCACGAACAATTTCCGCGGATGGTTTTCTTACGTTTCTTACGGTCAGATTCTTAAAATATCCTGTCGTCCCTTTTCCTGCATAAAATCCGATCTCATTCAGTCTCGGATACGGCAGCACATCGTTATTTCCTCTCGGATTCAGCTGGCGGCCTGATACTTTCGTTCCAAAAAATCCATGCTCTTCAATGGCATCCACGAGGATGCCGTCGACATAGGCGTATGCCACATTGCCGTCAACCTCTACGGTCAGCTTATGAAAGGCATTGGCATTCTCTGGTGTCAGGATTTCCTGTGTTTTCTCTTTCCAGTTGACCAGTTTCGTAACGGCAAACGGTTTTTCCGCTGTATCCTCCGGCGCATAGCCCACGCGGTAAATTTCGAGGCGTGCATCTCCCTCCTCAAGGCACACAGCATAACGGATATAGTTCTCCCCTTCCATGCCAAGCTCATTTTTCGTATGATCGTTCAGACGGAAGTCATTGGCTCCAAAGACGATACCCGCTTCTCCCTTCCCGCCTTCCATCCGAAATTCACTCTCGATCGTAAAAACACCGCGGTTTTCCGCGCATACCGTCGCATGCGGTGCGCCGATCCACTCAGCTCCCTCCCATGCTGCATACAAAGAATCCATAAGGCCTGTCTCGAAGGAACTTTCTGCTTCTGCTTTTCCGCCGTGGTTATCCCACACCTCTGCTTTTACCTCATATTTGGTACAGGGCTGCAGTGCTTCTCCTTCATAACCAATCCCTGTTGATACGCCGGTTTCCATTTTTCCGCTGTCCCACACAGTATCTTCTCCGGTGCGCACAACGATCCGGCATGCGCTCTGCATCAGATTCTGTTCTCCTTCTTCTGCCGTCAGCAGCCAGGAAAATGCCGGTTTTTTCTCATCCAGCCCGATCGGTGCCATCTGATCTTCAATCAGAATTCTCTCTATCTTCATTTGGTAACCTCCCATTGCAAGTTTTGCCTTCTTTGCTGATTGTATTATACCGTCCAGCAGCTATTTCTGTTAAGATCAGTTTTTGCCCAAAAAAGCGTCTTTATTTGCATCTTTTCCGGTGTTATAATAAAGAAAATTACGAAAGAGAGGTACCATCAAATGAAAGTATTATTAATCAACGGAAGTCCTCACGCAAAAGGCAGCACTTATACTGCCCTGCACGAAATGGAAAAAGTCTTTACAGAAAATGGTATTGAGGCGGAAATCGTACATATCGGAAATAAAGATATCCGCGGCTGTGTTGCCTGCGGTGCCTGTTCCAAGCTCGGAAAATGTGCTTTTTCCGATATGGTAAATGAGGTTGCTCCGAAATTTGAAGAGGCTGACGGCCTTGTTGTCGGAAGTCCGGTTTATTATGCATCTGCAAATGCAACACTTATTGCTTTTCTTGACCGGCTGTTCTACAGCACACACTTTGACAAGACCATGAAAGTCGGCGCTTCGGTTGTCTCTGCACGCCGCGGCGGTCTTTCCGCTACCTTTGATGAGCTGAACAAATACTTCACCATCTCCGGCATGCCGGTTGCTTCCGGCCAGTATTGGAACAGTATCCATGGAAATAATGCGGACGAGGCACAGCAAGATCTCGAAGGCCTGCAGATCATGCGTACCCTTGCACGGAATATGAGTTTTCTGATGAAGAGCATCCAGCTCGGAAAAGAATCCTTTGGTCTTCCGGAAAAGGAACCGCGCGTCGGCACAAACTTTATCCGTTAATTTATCTGTTAAGCAAGATGCCGTATTTCAGACTTTTTTCTATGTCTGGAATACGGCATCTTTTATAGCTGGAAGAAATTTTATACACGAAAAAAGCCTGCTTCCGCAGACTTTTTAAAGCGACCCGGATCGGGATCGAACCGACGACCTCCGCCGTGACAGGGCGGCGCTCTAACCAGCTGAGCCACCGGGCCAGACATATACAGAATATAAAATATAGAACTAAAGTGGACCTTCAGGGATTCGAACCCGGGACCGACCGGTTATGAGCCGGTTGCTCTAACCAACTGAGCTAAAG
>OLQK01000296.1_pt1 | contig 59378 bp, 61 predicted proteins | sample 1672501 | NCBI WGS metagenome assembly OLQK01 (sample SAMEA3136693, study PRJEB25190) | human gut metagenome | biome: human gut; feature: human-associated habitat; material: faeces | place: Austria | collected 2013
AAAATACCCCCATATAGGACTTTTATATTTCATTGTCCTATATGAGGGTAGCATATCATTTTTGTACCTTTTTTTATATTTAAAGCTCCCACAATAATTTTCTACTCCTATGATATATTTTTCGAAATATACAAATTTTCCGCATTTATACTATCATACCAGCCCTTATCCGTCCATACTTAATCTGCACAATTCCACACGCAAATCATTTTCTGCCTATACCGCCCCAAACTGCAGATACCACACTGCCATCTTATCTCCCAGAAAAATTGCAGTTGCAAGTCCAAACGCAAGAAATGGTCCAAACGCAAACTGATCTGTTTTATTCAGCCTCTTTCGTACCAGCATCAGTGTCACATAAGCACCTCCTGTTATAATCCCAATACACATTGCACATATCATTGACGCGCCACCAATAAGCAATCCGCTTACCGACATCAGCTTGATATCTCCGCCTCCGAAAGCCCCTGGAATTGCAAGTGCCAGCACCAGCATCGGCACTGATATGATTCCCATACCGGTCAGTCTTGTAGCAATTCCCATCTCCGGATAAAGCATAAAGTCCAAAACCGCAAGTATCAAGATCATAATATGAAATCGATCATAAATCATCTGTATATGCCAGTCAACCAAGGCAATCACAAACAGTATTCCCAAATATATAAAAAAAACTGCGCCTCTTAGTGAAATCACACCCATTTTCCCGCAACCATATACAATCGCACAACCGGTCATGGATACTCCACCTGTTAATTCCACTAAGAAATATCTTGCAATCCTCTTGCTCTTTGCACATATTGCGCTTTTCCCGTATGTTAATTTATCGATGACAATATGTAAGAAGCTGAAGATGCCAGCTCCGAAAAAGAACCTTATTATCCATAATATGATTTCTAAAACCACAAACATCCTCTCATAATTAAATGATTTGTTATAAATTATAACAGTTTTTTCGCAAAAAAGGTACTGTTTTTAATGCTTTATTTAATTTTTTTGTCACAAAATTGATCATGACAATATTTTGAAACCTGCCGGAGACCTTTTAATAACAGGAAATGCAATTTCCTGTTATAGAAAAAACGGAAACAAAAAATGGATCAATCTCTTTTGTGAGAATTTGATCCATTTTTACCGCATCTAAATCAGTTGTCCCAGCACCGGAAGCCTTTTCAGATAAATTCTTCCGGAAAATGCAATATGCGGCAGTTCATAAAACATACAATACTTCGGACAGATTGGCTGATACAATGGATCCGCTACAATGATTTCTGCATCTTTCAATGCTTCTTCCATTTCTTCTTCCCCACAGATCCATCTGTCCTGTCTGCAAAGCAGACCTTCTGTTTTTTCCAGCGGGCAGAGAACTTCCACCGGACAGCCATATTTCTGTTCGATCCCTGCTGCCAGAGATTCCATGGTCACCGGTTCTCCGATCAGAGTCACTTTCTTTTGTCTGCCGGCCGCTTCAGGCTTCTTTATTTCTTCTCCCGATGCCGGATTTCTGTTTCCCTTCTGCTCCATGATTTCTTCAATTTCACCCTGCATCCGATCCTTTCGATATGGTATCTGCTCTTTTTCTTCCAGTGCTTTCGCAATCCGCTCTGTATAAGAGCCAATCGGCGTTCCAACCACATACGGGGTTCCGAACTTTTCTTCCAGTACTTTCGCCGCACGAAGCCCGACCGAAGATACCACCAGATTCACCTCTGCTTCTCCTGCCTGCAAAAATGCATCCAGTTCATCTCCCATTGCCCAGGTAGACAGCACCTTCCATCCACAGGCTTTCAGGTTCTCTTTCAGCACCTCTACATGAGATACCGGTCCAAAGTCCAGTGGTGTCACACCAAGCAGATTGACGGTGCGTGCCTGAATCCGTCCTGTCTTTTCCCCGGTAAATCTTTTCGCGATCTCCTCTAATGCAATTCCTGCCCCATACACATAATCATGCATTCCGTTCGTAGGTACTGCAAATGCAGGAATCCCGGTTTCTTCTTCCAGTACCTGTGCCAGTGCCGGAAAATCGGTTCCATTCATATACGGAATTGGGGATCCTGCAAGGGCAATAAATTTCGGATGCAGCTCCCTTGCTGCCTCTTTGATATCATCCAGAAATTTTTCATCATTTCCCATGATCGCATCAATTTCTGTCAGACCGGAAATATAGATCAGACTGTCCTGATCGTACCAGCGGATCTCATCGTGAGTGTTGTAGGTCGAATTGCATCCGGACGGGTCGTGCATAACTGTCATGCCGCCAAGCTCATAAAGTGCAGAACACACACCGGATACATCCGATGTATAAATTGGTATGATTCGATAAGATTGTCTCATATACAGCTTTCACACCCCCATCCTTTTCGCACAACCAGATCTTCCGTGTCTTTTTCTTCGGTAAATGCTTCGGCCATAAGCTCTGCCGTCCTGCGGATCCCGTCAAATCCGTAAAGGCCGTCGCCCTGTACCATATTGACAAAATACGGACTTCCTGTAAACCATGCCGCCTTCTGTCCGATCGCCAGTATTTTTTCATCCGATGTTCTCGGAAGCACACGCATTTTCACCTGGATCGTTGCAATCAACTGCAGATCCGGTGCATGCTCCTTCAGCCACTCAAATTCTGCTTTTTCTTCCGGACTGATGGAATCCAGATAGATCCGTATTACCCGGAAGCCATGAGTAAGCAGAAGCTTTGCAAGTCCCAGTGGACGTGGATGGTACAGATAATCAATGGCAACCGCAGTGTCTCCGATCACCTCATGCGCCTTTTCCAGTGCCTTTTCACAGGCATCAATTTCCCCTTCTACTGAAATCGTTTCCTCCAGCTTTCCATAGCCCATTGTCTGGCAAAAATTTTCCAGCTGTGCTGTGATCTCTTCATAATCAAAGCTGCCCGGCAGATACAGGTATGGTCGTTTCAGACGCTCTGAAAGCGCTTCCGCACCATACTTAGATGGTGGATAAGAAGATATAAAAAGTTTCCCTTCGGAAAGTGCCAGATAGTCTTCCCAGCTTTTACATCCCGGCAGTTCCCGGAAGATTCCCTGATGTGCCCGGACGATTCGTTTCAGATCTGCATTTTTTTCCAGTACGAAATCACTGCCGAGAAAACTCACAGCTTTTTCATCTGCTTTTCGCTTTGGAAGTGGCTCATAAATCGCTTTTCTCAGCTTCTGATCCGGTGTCGGTCCATGCTTCTGCATGATCGGATCCATATAACAGCGGATAAATGTAATCTTTGGGAACCTCTCTTCCAGTTCCTGATACACCCGTTCCAGATCGCATCCCAGAAAATGATGCAGACAGACGGTAAATAAAAGAACTGCTTTCGGTTTTTCTTCCAACTTATTCAGCACATCCGTCACGCCTTCGATGGTGATGTCCTCCAGATTTCCATTTAACAGATTCTCTTCTTTTACGATCACAAAGGAAAACCGGTCAGCCGCATTCATTTCCGCCGCTGTCAGCACCACACCTCGCATGCAGTTATCTGCACAGACATAGATCTGTCTTGCCTCCGGCATCAGCATTCCGGTATGTACGATGTTCCAGTTGCCGTGAACCGGCGAGTTAAATTCAAGCCCCGGTGCAAATGGAACCGGAAATGTGGCATCCTTGATGGCTACTGCCGCGCCTTTTTCATCCACCGGATGTCCTACCCGTTTTAACATGGTCTCTCCTCTCCGCACACTGCAAGGATCTGATCTGCCAGCTTCCGGTATTCCTCTGCCATCTGAGAATCCGGTGCGTATTCCAGCAGAACCTTACCGGCTTCTTCTGCTTCCATCACAAGTTCGCTCCGGTCAAGCTGTCCAATGATCTGCGTGTGAAAATCCCCTGCAAGCTCCCGCACCTTTTCTTCCTCTCTCGGAACCTCTCTTTTATTTAAAATAATACCGCCAAGGGAAGCATATCCCCGGTTCCTGAAATTCTCTACTGCCATTGCAATATTGGCCCCGGCATGGATCGCCATATTTTCACCGGATGTGATGATGAATACCTGATCCGCATAGCCTTTTCGCATTGGCATGGAAAAGCCACCGCAGACTACATCACCAAGTACATCATATAACACGATATCCGGCTGGTAGGTCTCATAAGCACCGGTTTCTTCCAGCTTCTCAAGGGCGGTGATAATCCCGCGTCCTGCACATCCAAGTCCCGGTGTCGGTCCACCTGCTTCTACACAGACCACACCTGCATAGCCAACCGTAACCATATCTTCCAGTTTTAGATTCTGTTTCTTCTGTTGGAACATTTCCAGTACGGTTGGAATCTCCTTTCCGTGTCGGAGCTGGATGGTCGAATCCGCCTTCGGATCACAGCCGATCTGCATGACCTTGTATCCTTTTTCGGCAAGTGCCACCGCAAGATTGGATACAGTTGTGGATTTTCCGATCCCGCCTTTTCCGTACACTGCTATCTTTTTCATTCCGCTTTTTCCTCCGCTTTCGTAATGACGTTCGAGTACGCCGTTTTTGTGGATACCCCATTCAGACGCCCGATCTTCCCTGACAAAGCACTGATCATATCTTGCGGTGCATCAATGGCGATGCTGATGATATTAATTCCCTTCTCCCGGTACGGAATTCCCATTCTTCCAATGATATACTCTCCTGCTTCATGCAGGTAATGGTTCAGTTCCTCAATCGCGGCAGGATTCTCCACAATAATTGAAATGACTGCTACTCTGGTGTCCATGAAAAGTCTCCTTTCTTTTTGAAATGTCACCGATTCCGCATTTCAGATTGTTTAGCAGATACGTGGCAGCAATTCTCCGCCCGGCTGTGGAAGAAGTGCCTGCGTTCCGATTTCTGTAGTCATGACTACTTTCCCCGGCTGCTCTGCAGTTACTTCTCCGATAATTGCCGCATTCTGTGAATACGGACATTTGTGCAGTACTTCTACAATCTTTTCTGCCTCTGCTTTTGGTGCCATAATGACCATTCTTCCTTCACATGCAAGGTAAAGTGGCTCCAGTCCAAGCATTCCGCAGACTCCCTTCACTTCCGGTGCAACCGGAACTTTTTCAGCATTCAGACGGATTCCAACATTACTTTGTCCCGCAATCTCATAAAGTACTGTTCCAACTCCACCTCTTGTCGCATCACGGATGACATGCAGATCATGTGTTGCATTTATCACTTCTTCTACAGTATGCCATAGTGGTGCACAGTCACTGGTCACATCCGCTTCGATTCCGAAGTCTTCTCTTGCAAGAAGGATCGTACAACCATGGCGTCCCACATCTCCGGTCACAATGATCGCGTCTCCCGGCTGTGCCAGTTCTCCTCCGACTTTTACGCCGTCCTCGATCTGTCCCATTCCGGTTGTTGTGATAAATACACCGTCTACCTGTCCCTTTCCTGCTACCTTGGTATCTCCGGATACAATACGGACACCGGCTTCTTTTGCCGTTTTCTCCATTGCTGCTGCAATCTCTTCCAGTTTTTCCATCGGAAATCCTTCTTCAATTACAAATGCACAAGTCAGATAAAGTGGTTTTGCTCCCATACATGCAAGGTCATTAACTGTTCCGCAGATGGAAAGCTTTCCGATATTTCCTCCTGGGAAGAATGCCGGAGATACAATAAATCCATCCGTAGATACTGCCATCTTTCCGACTGGTGGTGTAAGAACTGCCGCATCATCCGCAGTCAGGTCCGGATTGGCAAAATGTGCTGCAAATACTTTATCGATCAACTCTGAAGTCTGCTTTCCGCCGGCTCCGTGTGCCATAGTTACTGTCTGGTTGTCCATTTTATTTTCCATTTTTAACTTCCTTCTCTCCTAATCGTTTCCGTATATATGATACCGGATTGTTCCGGTGTTCCGTTCCTTCGTTTCCCTGATACCGGATTGTTCCGCACTTTCGTGCTCTCACAATCCTCAAAACATTCGTAATCCGCTCATTTTTCTTCATAAAATGGCTACTTACTCATGTTTTGGCGGGGATAAAGGTCAGAAGTCTTCCTGCAAGCAAGCTTGCGTCGGTGTTCCATTCCTTCGTTTCCCTGATACCGGATTGTTCCGCACTTACGTGCTCTCACAATCCTCAAAACATTCGTAATCCGCTCATTTTTCTTCGCGAAATGGCTACTTACTCATGTTTTGGCGGAGATAAAGGTCAGAAGTCTTCCTGCAAGCAAGCTTGCGTCAGACTTCTGACTTTTATCCCCTGGTATCATACATATAGTAAGCCGAGCATGCGCCCTCGCCGGATACCATGCAGGCTCCTACCGGGTGCTGCGGTGTACATACCTTGCCAAACACCTTGCAGTCGGACGGTTTGCATTTTCCCTGCAGTACATCTCCGCAGCGGCATGCCGGATTTGCTTTTCCTTCGATCTTTGGCATATTGTATTTCTTTCTGGCATCGTATGCTTCCCATTCTTCTCTCAGCTGCATACCGGATCCCGGAATGATTCCAAGACCTCTCCACTCGCTGTCGCATCCTTCCATCAGTTCATTCACCAGCCTCTGTGCCTCACGGCTTCCTTCTCTGGTGACAACTCTCGGATAACAGTTTACGAAGAACGGCTTTCCTTCCTGGAAGCGTACCAGTGCGACCGCAAGTGCTGTGAGCAGTTCTTTTGCCGTAAATCCTGCTACCACACCGCTGACTCCTTCTTTTACCAGTTCCTCACAAAGTTCGGTCCCCGTGATTGCATTGACGTGTCCCGGATATAAAAATACATCCGCACTGCCTTTGAGTGCCTCGTAAGCTCCCGGCATCGTCTTATTGGCAACCAGAAGAGAATAATTGGAAATTTCATCTTCCTTTGCCTGTTTAACCGAAAGGCATCCTGCAGGTGTCGTTGTCTCAAACCCAACGGATAAAAATGTCACCTGTTCTTCCGGATGATCTTTCGCATATTTTTCCGCATCTGCCGGTGAATAAACGATATGGATCTTTGCTCCTTTTTCTCTTGCTCCGGCAAGGCTCATCTGACTTCCCGGTACGCGGACCAGATCACCAAATGTACAGATCGTCACCTGCTTCTCCAACGCCAGATAAATTGCTTCATCAATAAAGCTGACCGGTGTTACGCAGACCGGGCATCCCGGTCCTGAGATCAGTTCTACCTGCTTTGGTAAAAGTTTTCGGATCCCCAGACGGAAAATTTCATGGGTATGGGTTCCGCATACTTCCATGATCCGCACTGCCGGTCCGTCATAATTTTCTATGATCTCTCTGGCTGTTCGTTTCTTTTGTTCTTCCATTACAGCAGTTCCTCCATAAGCTGATCGGTCTCGCTTTCATCTTCATCGGTGATCTTTGCGATCGCAACTCCGGCGTGGACCATGACGTAATCACCTGGTTCCAGATTCTCCAAGAGCTTGGATGAAACCTCTCTTTTTGCACCGCCTGCGTCAACGACGGCGGTTCCGTTACTGATTTTTACAACTTTTGCTGATAATCCAACACACATGTGGGTAATTCCTCCTTTTTTTGGGAAGGGACGCAAGGAGAGAAAACAATTGGGACCGGCTGCATTTGCAGGAGTCCGGTGTTCTCTAGGAAGGCTTCGTGTTGCTAAGAGCATTTACAGAAATCCATAACTCGCTTCGCTCAAACAGATGGATTTCTGTAAATAACGCAACACTGCAGTTTCCAAGAGAACGCTCGGGCTCCTGCAAATGCAGCCGGTCCCAATTGTTTTCTCTCCCTGCTGGCGCTTCCTAAAATTTAACGTGTTGACAAAGGGGGAATTGACAAGGCAGTACCTTGTTGTCAATTCCTGATTTGTTTGTTCCTGGTGGTCCTTTTCCTCTTTTATTGTAATTTGTAATAGTTTTTAGATTAACTCTGTTTAAAATATTTTTATGTCTGGTTTTATTTTATCTCATGCTTCTGTAAATATGCCATTGCGTAGGCTGCCTGACCAAGTGACAATCCTCCGTCATTTGGTGGAATGAGGTGATGGTGCAGGGTGATGAGACCTTGCTTAACCAGACCTTCTTCTACCAGCCGTAGTAGTAAGCGGTTCTGGAAAACTCCGCCGCTTAGGGCAACTTTCCGGATTCCGGTCTGATGACTTGCTGTAAGGGTTGCGGATATGATCTGTCTTGCAAGTTCCTGGTGGAACTCGTATGCAAGTTTTCCGGCATCTTCCCCGGCAAGACGTTTTTTTGCGAGGTTTTTGACTAATTCGCCAGTATTTAGAATCAGGCGGTCTTCTGCCGTTTCTGTAAATGGCTTAAGCATGAGGGGTTCGTATGGATGCTGCATTGTTTTTCCGTAAGCTTCTGCTGCGAACTCTAATGCCGTAGATGCTTCTCCCTCGAAAGTGGATTTTTTCCGGATTCCGAGGATAGCACTGACTCCATCAAAGAGACGGCCGGCACTGGTAGATTGAACAGCATTCAGGTGTCGTCCGGTCATTGTCACCAGTACTTTTGCCTCCGGTTCGGTGCAAAGCTCCAGTTTCTTCATCCATTCGACCGTTTTTTCTTTATCCTGCAATTCTTCATAGAGAAGAGAACCGGCAATTCGCCAGCCTTCTTTTGCAGAAAGATCTCCACCTACCTGCCAGAATGGCTTAATGCTGCCAAGTCTTTCAAATCCATTGTAATCACAACGAAGAATTTCTCCACCCCAGATGGTCCCATCCGTTCCATAGCCGGTTCCGTCAAAGGAAACGCCGATCACCGGATCTTCGCAGTCATTTTCTGCCATACAGGACAGAATATGTGCAAAATGGTGCTGTATCTTCAGAACCGGAAGTCCAAGTTCTTCCGCAACAACTGTCGCATTGTATTTCGGATGCAGATCGCATGCCACAATCTTTGGTTCTACCTCCAGAAGTGTTTCCATTCTGCCGATCGTTTCTTTTAAAGCTTCCACGGTGCGCAGATCTTCCAGATCTCCCACATAAGGGGATGGGTAAAATCTGCCGTCCACACCGATACAGAATGTATTTTTCAGTTCTCCTCCAGTGGCAAGTACCTGCCCTTTCCACGACATCTGAACCATGGTCGGAAGTGGCGCATAGCCTCTGGATCTGCGGATCATATATGGCTCATTTTTATAAAAATCCATCACTGAATCATCGGCACGGATCCGGATTTTCCGGTTGTGGGAAAGCATACAGTCGCACAGACGGGAAAGTTCCTGAATCGCTTCTTTGTCCTCCCTGCAGATCGGTGCACCGGATGTATTTCCACTGGTCATAACCAAAAAAGACGGCATCCGGATTCCATCATCATAGGTAAAGAGCAGAAGCTGTACCGGTGCATACGGCAACATTACTCCAACCTTTGGATTACCAGGTGCAATACTTTCGCAAAGTGTTTCTTCACCATCTTCTTTTTTGTCTAGAAGCAGGATCGGTTTTTGATGTCCGGTCAGAATTTTTTCCTGTTCTTCACTGACCAGGCATTCTCTTTTCACAGATTCCAGATCTTTTGCCATAACTGCAAATGGTTTCGCCGGACGTTTTTTCAGTTCTCTGAGGCGCTTCACCGCCTCTTCATTAGTCGCATCGCAGCACAGGTGGAAACCTCCAATCCCCTTAATCGCCACAATTCCGCCTTCTGCAATGGTCCGTCTGGTGTAAATGATTGCATCTCTTCCGCGTTCTTCTCTGCCGATCAGGTAGACCTCCGGACCACACTCGTTACAACAGACTGGCTGTGCATCGTATCTCCGGGTTGCCGGATCATAATATTCTTTTGCGCAATCCGGACACATCGGAAATTCTTTCATGCTGGTGCGCTCCCGGTCATACGGAAGGGCATCCAGGATCGTAAGTCTTGGTCCACAGCAGGTACAGTTGATAAATGGATGCAGATATCTACGGTTCTTCGGATCAAACATTTCTTCCTTGCATTCATCACAAATTGCAATATCCGGTGAGACAAAAATCTCACCTTTCGTCTTTTCACTTTCAATGATCGCAAACTCCGTAAAGTCTTCTGCTTCTTCTACCGGCTCAATATTCATTTTCAAAATTGCTGCCCGCTTCGGCGGCTTATTCTCAATATCCGAGATAAATCCATCCACTGCCTCTTCCGGTCCCTGCGCAAAGATTTCCACATACGGACCTTTATTGGACACGCTGCCCCGGATCTGATGCGTAGCCGCATGCCTGCTCACAGTCGGACGAAATCCTACGCCTTGCACGATCCCATAGACGCGGATCTGTTTTGTCACTTCATTTTTCATCTATTCACACAGTCTCCCTGACACTGCAAAATGTCTTGTATTTACGAAGATTCCCTGAAAATCCGGAACCATTTTTTCCATACATGCATCTGCGAAAATGATATCAAATCCACCATTTTTCACAAGATCGATATAATCATCTTCCTCACGCAACGACACATCCTGCGGACAGGCAAGCTCTTTTTTCCTCATAAACCAGGTTGCTGTCTGCACCTCTGCCGAATTCTCTCTTTTAAGAATTTCCTGCCGGATTGCTTCCGCCATCACCTGCTGGTGTACCACAAGGATCTTCTTTCCCTGATAGTCCAGATTCGGAACCAACTCACCTGCTGCCGGATAACCGATCTCATACGGCGTACCAAAGGTCTTTTCCAAATATTTGGCTACTTCCAGTGCTGCCGCAGATACAACAATATTTTTGCCAACTTCCGATGCCCTTTCTACTGCCTCAAGCCCATCGCCCATTCCATAGCAAATGGCTTCTTTTCCTTCTTTTTTCAGTTCCTCTCTTACTTTATCTGCTGCTTTCAGATCGCTTACATCCTGTGGCGTCATTCCGAGGATACCGACTTTTTCTTTGCATACCTCATATTTTTCCTTCGCAAATGCAGTAAATAATGCAAGATACGCTTTTTCTTCCCCTTTATCGTAAAGCTCCATTCCGTCGGTATCAATGGCAAGAATCGGAAGGTCGGTCTTTTTTTCACACATTCTTTTCAGTGCCTGGTAATCCGTTCCGATCACAGCCGGAACCGGAGTGCCGACAATCGCCGCAAAATTCGCATCAATCTTATCAGCTGCATCGACCAGCTTTGCGACCAGACGGTCATCTCTTCCAAGAATTGCATCCATATCACGAAGTCCTGCGCTGAATACTGCACTTTTCCGTTCAAACCATCTCGGCTCATCAAAACCGCAGACATTTCCTGTGCATCCTCCCGCGTCGCAGATGACGATGATTCCGCCAAGTTCATATAACACAGACACTGCGCCCGACTGATCCGGTGCAAATGGTGTCAGATATTTTCTAAGTCCTCTCATGCTACACCTCCAAAAGGGTTTCAAACAACCGTGTCACACCTGCATAACCATAAGGCTGTCTGTCCTGATTCCAGATCACATTCGGCTGATCCGGATGATAGTATCCCGCATCCTTTCCAATGGTCATATTCACGCCGCTCTTTTCCGGATCGTAGTACAGCATGGTCGGTTCCATATTGGAAAATACCTTCGTCTCCGGGCTGAGCTGGGATAACTGGTTCAGGTAAATAAAGTTCTCTGCTGTCAGTGTTCCATAGATTTCCGGCACCTTAAATCCATATTTGATCATCGCAAGTGCCATTTCAAATGGATCTCCGTTCATGCATTCCCCGATCGCAAAGCTTGCATCCGGCCGTTTCTCTTTGAATTTTGCCACGGTTTCTTCCGCTTTTTCACGATAAACTTCATCAGAAAATGTCACCCCAAGCACTTTCCCAAATGCCTGATACTGGCTGGCGATCTTGTCTGTCTGGTAGAGTCTCCTGAGTTCAATAAACGGAATCTGCAGACGGTTATGAAAATCCTCTGCCGCAAATCTGGCTTCCGGGTGAAGTACCAGATTAAAATTTGCCTCAGACATGGTCTGATATTCCTCATAGTCCTTGCATCTGGAGATTTCATGGATGGTCTTAACTCCTGCGCTGTGCAAAAGATCATACAGCTCACACTCATCGATCAGCGGCGAGAAAAATCCAAGCAGGTTCACCACATTTCCTTTTTTCTTCTTTGGCTCCAGAAGGGAATATAAAGACTGACGTACATGCACCATCGGCGGCTTTCTTCCTTCTCTTGTCAGCGCGTACATGTAGCATGGTCGAACCGGAAGTCCGGCTCTTTCTTCCGCTTTTCTGCACACACGCTCCATGTCCGTCCCAAGAAGAGCATCTACACAGGTAATACAGATCATCACAACGGACGGTCTCTTTTCACAGCAATTGCAGATTTCTTCTACTGCCTTCGGAATCTTTTTCAAATGACGTCCCGTTACGATATCGGTCTCGTCCATCATCAGATAGAAAAAACGGTTATCATATTCCCTCATGGAACTGATAAGCGAAGTATTTCGTCCACAGCAGCCCGGTGCCACGATCAGCATGATCGAATCCGGTACAGCAAGTCCCGCTCTTTTTACTCCGAATCCTTCTGCTCCCGGTGAGTTAAATGCAAGCGTTGCCGGTGAGCTGTAGATCAGGTGTGTATTCGACCGGAGCTGTGCCGGAATCGCATCTCTTCCCAGTTTATTTAATTCTTTTACGGTACAATAATATGCTTCTTTTGCCATACCTTCTATTCCTCACTCTTCAGTAATAACTCTGCCAGATCAAAAAATCTCTTACTGATCGCGGAATCTTTGTCCCCTTCGATCACCGTCATTCCCTGATCCTCATAGCGGATGATCTCATCACTTCTCGGGATTTCCCCGACGATCGGGATCCCGCTTTTTTCGGAAAATGCCTGTACTTTTTCCGTCTCATTTTCCACATTCCTGTGGTTCAGTACAATACCGAATACTCTGGCATAGCTTCTGTCCTCAAAATTCCTCACCGCACTTGAAATATTATTTGCTGCATAAAGTGCCATCTTTTCTCCAGAAGTTACGATCAGAACCTTTTCGGCGTACCCTTCCCGGATCGGTGCTGCAAATCCACCGCATACCACATCACCAAGAACGTCATAAAGTACAACATCCGGCTTATATGTTTCAAATAACTGCAAATCTTCTAACAGCTGGAATGTGGCAATAATCCCGCGCCCCGCGCATCCAAGTCCCGGTGTCGGTCCACCTGTTTCAATGCAGAGCACACCACCATAGCCTTCTTTTGCAATATCTGAAAGCTCCTCCGGTTCTTCATCCTCTTCTCTCATATAATTCATCACCGGTCTGAGCGGCTCGCCGCCAAGCAGATTGATCGTAGAATCTGCCTTCGGATCACATCCAATCTGGATTACTTTCTTTCCCATCGCCGCAAATGCTGCCGCCAGATTGGACGTAATCGTAGACTTTCCAATACCGCCCTTTCCATAAATTGCAATCTTTAACATAATCCTTTTTCCTTTCTATAACCAAGCAGGCAATTTATCGTATACACAAAAAAACCCGCCTCCCAAAACGGTAGACGAGTCCCACTATACATCTTCGTATATCACCAACTGTTTCCCGCTCGGATCTACCTTGCCGTCAAAGTCTCTTGTATAAAATTATCTCCATTCAGCATTCAGATAGGAATCTTCCACTCCGTCTGCATCATTATTTTTAATTATATCTCCACGCCTATAGGTCAGTCAATTCTAACTATGTTTTATCATGGTATTTTTCTATATTTTTTCAGAACTTTTCTATGAATAACTGGTCAAATTCCCCATAAAATCTTGTAACAAACTTTATTGCAGCGTATACTACACCTATAAAACAAAATTTTGAGGAGCCCATATGATAAAAAAATTTTCACTACACTGTATAGAAAAAGTTTTATTCTTCATTGGCATTTTTCTGCTTACCAGCGAAATCCTGAAACAATTACTCCTGACCTTCGTCATGAATAATGGGCACTACAACCTGTGGTACTTCCCATTCCAGCTCTGCAGCCTCCCGATGTATCTGCTGGTTCTCTACCCATTTTTTCACACAGAACCTGCCAGAAATACCATCCTCGGCTTCCTTTCCACCTATAATCTTCTCGGTGGAATTGCCGTTTTTTTCGATACCAGTGGAATGCATTATCCGCTTCTGATCCTGACAGTTCACTCCTATCTCTGGCATATTTTACTAATTGTCACAGGAATCCTGTCCGGTATACTTCTGGTACAGAAATCTGTACCAATGACTCCTCTTTCCTGTCCAAAAAATATTAAAAGACAGCCGACTGACGCTTCTTCACGCCGTCTGCTGCCTTCTTTTTCCCGCATCACTTTGCTCTATATTCTGTTTGTCCTCATTGCCGAATACCTGAACCACATTCTGGATCCCTTTGGTGAAATTAATCTTTTCTACATCAATCCAGATTACCGGATGGAACAGATTTTCTTTGTGAAAATTGGTGAACTCTACGGAAATAATTCTGCAATTCTGGTCTATATCCTTGCGACTATATCAGGGGCTGGGATTTTGTATGGAGCCTGGAATCTCATGATCCGTTTTTATTCTTCTCATTGACATTGCTTTTGGAAAATTTCTGCATCCTTGCTCACATACTCTGCTCCCACCTTCAAACTAAAACGCCCGGATCTTATCCTCCTCATCATCCGTCGTATCTTCAATCTTCCGTATCACAAGCTCATACGAATAATCATCGCTAACCTTCACCTTCACAGTCTCTCCTGCTTTATGCCCGAAGATTGCCTTTCCGATCGGAGATTCGGTACTGATATAATTATGAATTGAATTCCCGCGAATCGAAGTAACCAGCTTATAGGTTTCTTCCTCGTCATCCTCCGGAAAATATACGGTCACACGGTTATTGATTCCGGCAACACCTTCTTCAGAAGTATCGGATACAATCTCCGCATTTTTCAGCATTCTTTCCAGATACCGGATCCGGCTTTCATTCTGGTTTTTATATTTTTTTGCTGCATGGTATTCAAAGTTCTCACTTAAGTCTCCCTGCGCACGCGCTTCCTTGACCGCTTCAATGGCTTCCTTACGGATCACATGCTTGCGATGCTGGATTTCCTCTTCAATTTTCTTTACATCACTTTCTGTAAGCTGCTCACGCATCTTTCCACCCTTCTTTCTGTAAAATAATTTCCATCAAAATATGCATCCACTAATGCACCTAACACAAAGCACCTCAATTGTAGCCAATCGAAGTGCTTCGTAAAATTTTCCAATATCCCTAAAAGAAGATTCTCCGGATATCATTATACATCACAAATACCATCAGGCAAAGAAAAAGTGCCATTCCTGCCAGATGTACATACCCTTCTTTTTCCGGAGGCACCCGCTTTCCGCGGATCACTTCCACGATCAGAAATACCAGACGACCTCCATCCAGTGCCGGAAGCGGAAGTAAATTCATCACTCCAAGGTTCGCTGAAAGAAGGATCGTCATCTGCAGAAGATTCAGGAAAATCAACAATGCTCCACCAGATTTGCTTTCCTTATACGTGGTATCCACCGCGCTCACAATGCCCACCGGTCCAGATAACTGATCCACTCCGATCCGTCCTGTCACAAGCTGTTTCAAACTGTCAATCGTCAGATTGATCCAGTATTTAACATTATACGCACTGTATGCGGCAGTCTCAAATACATTGGTCTTAACATAATTGCTGCTCGTAATTCCAATCAGATAATATCCACTGTCATTCTTCTCCGGGGTAACAGAAACCGTATTTTTTTCGCCATTTCTTTTGTATACAATCTTCATCGTCTGTCCCTGATGAAACTGATTGTAAGTAGAAATATCCTTGAAAATGTGGATGCTCTTATCATTGATCTTTACAATCTCATCCCCTGCCTGAAGCCCTGCCTCAGCTGCAGGCGTTCCTGCATTTACCGTTCCTATGACCGGTTTGTCTACACCGACAAAGCAGATAATAATGAATGCACCAATAAAGGCAAGAATAAAGTTAAATACCGGACCTGCGGCAATGACCGAGATCCTGCGCCACGGCGATTTGCTGTTGAAGCTTCCCTCTGACAGATCCTCTTTCTCATCTTCCCCCATCACACACGCACCGCCGATCGGCAGTATTTTCAGACAGTAGTCTGTATTTCCGATCTTTTTGTGTGCCAGTGTCGGCCCCATTCCGATCCAGAATTCATACACATTGATTCCATTAATCCTCGCCAGAAGAAAATGTCCCAGTTCATGGAAAAATACGATGAATCCAAAAAGTAAAATCGCCAGTACGATTCCCATTTGCTACCTCCTGCTTCTGATTCTGTCATACGTTTCCTGCTCTGTGTCCAGAATCTGTTCCACAGTCGGATTCGCAATTGTCTTATGTGCTTTCATGCAGTCTTCGATAATCTCTGTAATTTCCAGATATTTAATCTCCCGGTTCAGGAACTGGCTGACTGCAAGTTCATTTGCTGCGTTAAATACCGTTGGAAGTGTTCCACCGCATCGCCCTGCCTCGTAAGCAAGTGCAAGCCCATAGAAGGTATCCATATCCGGCTTTTCAAAATCAAGGTGTCCGATACTCCAGAAATCCACACGCTCTCCCGGAAGAAATCTTCTTTCCGGATAATAAAGTGCATACTGGATCGGCAGCTTCATATCCGGAGTACCAAGCTGTGCGATCACTGCTCCGTCCACATACTCTACCATAGAATGGATCACACTCTGCGGCTGTACAACCACCTGCACATCATCAATATCCACATTAAAAAGCCATCTGGCTTCCATCACTTCCAGTCCTTTATTGACCATGGTCGAAGAATCGATCGTAATCTTACGTCCCATCGCCCAGTTCGGATGCTTTAAAGCATCTTCCACACGGATATTCAGAAGATCCTCCTGCTTCTTTCCACGGAACGGGCCACCGGATGCCGTAAGCAGGATCTTCTTCAGTTCATTCTTTCCATGGCTTCCCTGCAGAGACTGGAAAATGGCACTGTGTTCACTGTCCACCGGAAGGATCTTCACACCACATTCCTTTGCAAGCGGCATAATGATATGCCCTGCCGTAACCAGTGTCTCTTTATTTGCAAGGGCAATATCCTTTCCGGCTTTGATCGCTGCAATTGTCGGACGGATACCGATCATACCCACGATCGCCGTTACAAGGATCTCACTTTCCTCCATCGTGGCAATCTCCAGAAGTCCATCCATTCCGGAAACAACCTTTACATCCAGATCCCGGATCCGGCTTTTCAGTTCCTTTGCCTTCTCTTCTGTCCACATTGCCACAATTTTTGGCTGGAATTCCCGGATCTGTTTTTCCAGAAGATCCACATTTGTCCCTGCCGCAAGCCCTGTCACTTCGATATCTTTGTTCTCACGGATCACCTCAAGTGTCTGGGTTCCGATCGAACCTGTTGAACCTAATATTGCTATTTTTTTCATTTGAAACCTCCTGTCAGATTACATCAGTGCAACTGCCAGATAATAAATCACCGGAGCTGTGAAGATCACGCTGTCGAAACGGTCCAGGATTCCACCGTGTCCCGGAATCAGTTTTCCGTAATCTTTGATCTCATGATTTCTCTTGATCGCAGATGCTGCAAGATCCCCGATCATGGAAATGATTCCACCAACAAAACAGATCAGCGCATATTCGCCAACTCCTGCCGAAGCACCACCCCATTTATTGATTGCAAGAGCGTAAAGCGCGCCGAGAAGTGCTGCGCCTGCAAGTCCACCGATTCCGCCCTCTATGGATTTCTTCGGGCTGAGCTTCGGTGCCATCTTATGCTTTCCGATCAGTACACCCACACAGTACGCACAGGTATCACATCCCCAGGAACATAAAAATACAAGTCCCACGAGGAAAAGTCCGTCTTTCAACAGACGTGTCTGATAAATATAGGATAACATAATCGCCACATAAAATACGCCAAAGTACGCAGTCATTACCTGTTCAGACACATATTTCGGAAAGGCAAATACATAAACTGCCATTACAAGGATCAGCAAAATGATTGCAAACATCATCAGATCTTCTTTTTTCTGTGCACGGATCAGAAAATAATATGCAACTACACCTATATAGCCTACGATTCCGAGTGGTGCTTTCTCAATCTTTACAACCTTGTAAAGCTCGGAAACTCCGATCAGACTGATGATCAGAAGTGTTGCAAACAATACATCCCCACCAAGGAAGATCGTTGCAAATGCAATGATAACCAGTACAATTCCGCTGAGTAATCTTGTCTTAAACATTTTCTTCGTCCTCCTTGATTCCGCCGTATCTTCTGTCTCTGCTATTATATTGCTCAATTGCTTTTTCTAATTCTTCTTTTGAAAAATCCGGCCACGGAACATCTGTAAAATAAAATTCTGTATAAGCAAGCTGCCATAACAAATAATTGGAAAGTCTGAGTTCTCCGCTGGTACGGATCAGAAGATCCGGATCCGGAATCCCATGTGTATCCAAATATCCTTCAAACAGTTCTTCTGTAATCTCTTCCGGTGCAAATCTGCCATCTGCACAGTCTTTTGTCATTTTTCGCATGGCACGGATCATCTCATCTCTGCTTCCATAATTGATCGCAATCTGGAAATTCAGTCCGTCATTATTTTTTGATGCCTCTTCCAGTTCCTTAATTCTGGTACGGATATCTTCATCCAGACCTGTCTTATCTCCGATCACACGGACACGCATCCGGTTCTTTTCCGCCGTCTTCAGACAGGTTTTCATATAGTTACGAAGAAGCTTCATCAGTGCATCCACTTCACTCTTCGGTCGACTCCAGTTCTCTGTGGAAAACGCATAGACCGTCAGATATTTGACACCCATCTTATAAGCAGCCTCACAGATCTTTTCCACATTCTTGCTGCCCTGCACATGCCCGTAGTTTCTCGGCATCCCTTTTGCTTTCGCCCATCGTCCGTTACCGTCAAGGATAATGGCTATATGCTGCGGTACATTCATCTTTTGACCCTCTCTTGATTGATACTAAATTTGCTGATATAAAAAAGGAAAAGAGGCGCCAAACATCTCGCCGCCCCTTATCTTTCCTTCTTATACTGTCATAACTTCTTTTGACTTTGCATCGACTGCTGCATCAACTTCCTTGATGTATTTGTCAGTCAGCTTCTGGATCTGATCTTCAAGATCCTGAATTTCATCCTCTGAAACGTCTGTGCCTTTCAGCTTCTTGAATGCATCATTTCCATCACGGCGGATGTTACGGACTGCAACCTTGGATGCTTCTCCTTTTTTCTTAACATCTTTCACCAGTTCTTTTCTTCGTTCCTCTGTCAGTTCCGGGAATACCAGACGGATAACAGTACCATCGTTTGTTGGATTGATTCCGATATCAGACATCAGGATTGCTTTCTCAATATCTTTGATGATCTTCTTTTCCCATGGCTGGATCTGGATCATACGTGCTTCCGGAACAGAAATGTTCGCTACCTGCTGGATCGGTGTCGGTGTTCCATAATATTCTACCGTTAATTTGTTCAGAATATTCGGGTTTGCACGTCCTGCACGGATAGAAGCAAGCTCTGTATCCAGTGCATGGATGGTTTTCTGCATCTTTTCATCGTATATTTTTAATTTTTCGTTCATATGTTATCCTCCCTTAATGGGTGCTGCTTATACAGTCACCTTTGTTCCGTTGAAATTACCGCTCATTGTCTCTACGATACTGTTCTCTTCGTTCAGTCCGAATACCAGCATCGGCATCTTATTCTCAAGGCACATGATCGATGCGGTCAGATCTACTGCCATAAGCTTCTTATCGATGATTTCCTGAATAGAAATCTCATCATACTTCTTCGCTTCCGGATTCACCTTCGGATCGCTGTCATAGATTCCGTCAATTGCTTTTGCAAGAAGCATTGCATCTGCTTCAATCTCAATTGCACGGAGAACAGCTCCTGTATCTGTTGAAAAATACGGATGTCCTGTGCCACCTGCGAAAAAGATTACTTTTCCTTCGTTCAGTGCTTCCACTGCTGCATCTTTTGAAAACAGGGAAGTGAATGCTCCACAGACAAATGGAGTGAAAACCTCTGTCTTCATGCCTACATGTCTGAAAATATCGGATACATAGATGCAGTTCATCACCGTTGCAAGCATTCCAATCTGGTCAGCTTTGGTACGATCGATCGTCTCACTGGTTCTTCCTCTCCAGAAATTACCGCCTCCGGTTACGATTGCAACCTGGATTCCCTGATCTACGATCTGCTTTACCTGCTTTGCAACGCCAACGCATGTTGCCTCATCAAAACCTGTCTTTTTGTCTCCTGCAAGTGCTTCTCCGCTTAATTTTAAAAGAACTCTTTTCATCTGTCTTTGCTCCTGTCTCTTGGTTTTTAAGATACTTTCGCATACCTGAATTTAGTATAGCATACCTGAATTTAAAATGGAAGTTCTAAGTTTATTACATTGAGGGTGGGTAGCGCAAAATTTTTATGGATTGAGGGATTGACGCAGAATGTACAAATGATTTTATTTCACTTCCGTTGTGCAAACCATTCCGAGAAGCCTCTGAAAGCGAAAATCATTTTCAGCAATGGCTTCAATGATTTTTGAGTCTTCTCTCCATTGCACAACAATTGGAATTGAAACAAAATCCTTTGTACATTCTGCTGGTTTCCCCCGATTTATATGTTTTGGCATTTGTTCAATGTAACGAACGGAAAGCGGTAGCTTTGGCTCACTGAGCGGTTTTGCTTTGACACCACAATGTTGTATGCTTTCCGCAATTTCAACAATTGAAGAGCTATGCTTCTTTATTTCCTGGCAACTGGGCGAGGATGATGGCGCTGAACATCAGAATGCATCCTGCTATTTCTCGGATACTTAGTTTCTGACCTAATATCACCCAGCCTCCGAGGACAGAGAATACGGACTCCAGACTGAGGATCAGGGATGCCACGGTTGGATCGGCATCTTTTTGTGCCACGATCTGGAGGGTATAGGCTACACCACTTGAGAGAACTCCGGCATAAAGTATCGGTACTGCTGCTGCGAAAATATCTGACAGCCGTGGTGTTTCAAATAAAAACATTGGAATTGCCGACAAAACTCCGGTTATAAAGAACTGGATGCAGGCGATCCGCACACCGTCTGCTTTTGGTGAAAAATAATCGATCACCAGAATGTGGATGGTAAATACAACCGCACATAGCAGTACCAGAATGTCTCCTTTTGCAAGTACCAGCTTATCGGTAATACACAGCAAATACAAGCCTGCGACAGAAATTGCCACGCTTATCCAGATTCTCACTCCGGCTTTCTTTTTCAAAAAAATTCCAAAGATCGGCACAAGCACGATATAAAGTGCTGTAATAAATCCGGCTTTTCCTACCGTTGTGTACTGTATTCCGATCTGCTGCAGGTTACTTGCCACACAAAGTGCCAGTCCACAACAGATTCCACCCAGGATGACATTCTTTTTTTCTTCTTTCCTATCTACTTTTTTCTGTCTTTCTACTCCGTCATTTTTCGCACGCCATTTATCCAGAAAACAGATACATGGAATCAGAAAAATCCCACCGATCAAAGAGCGTACACAGGTAAATGTAAAGGGCCCGATATAATCCATCCCCACGCTCTGTGCTACAAAAGCTGTTCCCCAGATAAATGCGGTCAAAAAGAGCATCAGTGTATTCTTTCCTGTCATTTTCTTCATCGAGCCGTTTCCTATTTGCCAAGTTCGTGAAGATATAATTTTGCTTCTGTTTCAATGAAGATCGTTCCGGCTCCGTTTACACTGAAGAATTCGATCAGAAGAACGTGACGGATTCTTCCGTCCAGAATATGTACACGGTTGACACCATTTTTTGATGCCTGAAGACCATAGCCGATGATCTCGTCAAATTCTTTCGGGAAATTACGTTCTTTGCGCAGTTTTTCTACTTCCGGGACGGTAATCTTATAATAAATATCTTTTCTCTCTTCGTCTTTGTAGATTCCAGGATATTTTGACAGATAAACCAGCTTGTCCGCCTGCATTTTCTCTGCAATCTCAAGTGCAGTCTCTCTTGGATCAATATATTCGCTTTCGTTGTCGATATCATTTGGCACGATGACCGGAATATAATCATTGTCCAGCATCAGACCAATCGTCTCTGTATCCACGCCGCAGATACCGATTGCTTTAACTCCACAGAGTTCAAGGAGCTTGGCAATCCGCTTATTTTCACGGAATTTGTCCAGTCCCATACGGGTAGCATGTACCACGATCGGACGCATACCAACGCTCTTTAAAAGAACGATATCCTGCATCAGTCTCTGCTCTTCCACTCCGCTGAGCCACTCGGCACATCCGTACTCGATAACTACTGTCTTCTGATTAAAGTCTCTGATATATGGTAATGCATCTATCAGGATTGAAGCTTTATGCTCCACAAGTTCTAATTCTTTATCCATGATTACACCTCATTTTTTGTTTTATCTAAAACAGTATAGCATAGAATGATCTCTATTTGAAGAACCCATTTTTCACAAAAAACAGGAAGTGGCAAATGTTCTGTAAAATCACCCTTTTTCGCTGCTACCACCATTTTTTTCACATCCATTATACCCGGAAGAACCGGTTCCTTGCATCAGCAAAGCACCGGTTCCTCTGTCTCATTTATTTGATTCATGATATAGTCTTCCATTCCGCTCTCCGGAATTCCAAGTGCTATGGAAAGCTCCGAATACAAGTTGCCTTCTGCCATCCTCAGATAACGCTCGTCAGTCGCCGTGATCTTCTTTCCCTGCTTCAGGCGGGACATCTTCCGCTGATAAAGGGTCTTGATGATCCGCACCCATTCTGCACATTTGCAGCTTTTCATGCATTCCTTGTACTTTTCCTCTCTCTGCTTCTCGCTTCCGATCCAGAGTCCTTCGATCTGTGGAATCTCACGGATCAATTCTTCTGCTTCTTCTTTGGAAATGACTCTTCGCATGACAATTTTTTCATTGTCTACCGGTGTAAATACTTTTCCACGCTTTTCACGTACCGGTCTCAGAATATAATACAGTTTGTCCTTCGGCACTCCATCCATTTTCAGCGTCGTAATTTCAGTCACTTCACAAATTCCTGTCCGGCCATAAACAATCAAATCTCCTACTTCGTACATTTTCTTCCTTCTTTCTTAAACTTGCCGAATCTCTACTTCTTTATTTTATCAGAAAATTAGTTTAAATTCTAATGTTTTTCAGATTTTTGTGAATCTTAGTCAAAGCTAACGCCTGTGGTTTTATGCAATTTTACTAGAAAATAGGGGGATTTTGTCGCAAGATGCGTCCCAAGTGGAAGGTGTTTCTTGAAGATACGCTTTATTCATATGGGCACTCTTTCAATAAACATTCAACCGCCATCCGGTATTCCCGGATGGTCTGGCTTTTGCGGATTTGCGTCAGATATTCTTCGCTGTTTTTAAAGTTTTTGCCAAGATACCACCAGAGTTCTTTCATTTTGACTACTGCGTTTTTTTCTTCTGGAGATTTTTCGATATAGGCATCAAGAAGATGATCGCAGAATGTAGCAATCTTCTTGGTGTCAAATGTAGATTTCCCTTTTATAACTGCCGGAAGAAATGGGTTCATCAGAATTCCTCTTCCGAGCATGATGCATTCTGCTTCGGGAAATTTCTCCTGGAAAATTTTGTAGTCTTCCGCACAAAAAATGTCTCCATTGTAGACCAGAGGATTTATGCTGTTCCGGCAGGCGTAGGCAAAAGTGATCCAGTCGGGTTTGTTTTTGTAGTAATCCTGCTGGACTCTTGGGTGAAGGATCAGTTCTTCCAGAGGATATTGGTTATAGATATCCAGAAGCTCTTCGAACTCTTCCTGATCATATTTACCGCTTCTTGTTTTGATAGAGATTTTCATATCGAGTTGATCGAAAACTTCGGCAAGGAAATGATTCAGTTCATCGGGATAAAACAAAAAACCGGATCCCCTTTTCCGGTTGACGACTGTTTTGGAGGGGCAGCCGAGATTCAGATTGACTTCTTCATATCCGAATTCTTTCAACTGCCGGGCTAGGCGGATGAAATCCTCGGCGCGGTTGGTCAGGATCTGCGGAACAGTATACATGCCCTCATTATTCTCCGGAAGGATCTCATTCCATTCCTGTCTGCTGAATTTGCCTTTCGGGTTTGGATTTAAAAATGGTGTAAAATATTTATCCATTGGTTCAAAAAAGGTGTGATACGCCCTGCGGTATACCTCACCTGTAATGCCCTCCATTGGCGCCAGATAGATTTTCATGACCTTTCTACCTCCGTCACATAAAGTGTTTCTTTGTCTACTCGGAAATGAATTTCCATTCCCGCGTAAGACATGCCGTAAATCCGGACTGGATCCTTTTGATAAGAAGGTCTCGGATCCTGCTCCAGGATCTGAATCAGTGCTGCTCTTTTTTCAGCCGGAATCTGTTCCAAATACATTTCCGGGAAATTCACATCCAATTTATAATCTTTCTTTTCTTCCGCGAAACCGCCTTTTGCCTCCGGGTGGCTATCCACGTATGGAAGGTAGGGCTTGATATCGTAGATCGGCGTCATATCCAGAAGATCCGCACCTTCCACGATCAGCACCGGACCTTCTTTTTCCCGGAATTCCACCCCAGTAAGCTTTACGGAAGAAAGTCCGATCGGATTCGGGCGAAATGGAGAACGGGTGGCAAAAACTCCCACCCGTCTGTTACCACCAAGCCGCGGTGGACGTACCGTCGGGCTCCAGGTATCCCGGATAGATTCCGAAAATTCCCAGATCAGCCACAGATAATCATACGCCTCGATTTCCCGCAGTGCATCCGCATTCTGATATTCCGGCAGAAAATGGATTTCTGCCCGGGTATCCGCAAGATTACTCTGTCGCGGAATCCCGAATTTCTCCACAAAATCAGATCTTATATACGCGATCTGCTTTATTTGCATTGTTCTTTTTCTCCATCAACAAACATCATCACAAAAGCAACTGCCAGAATTGCAGAAGCGATCAGAAGTGCCTTTTCAGCAAACATTTCCACACAGGCATTTCCGATAATTGCACCGATCACAAAGAAGAAGATGATTCCATAGTACAAAAGTCCTTTCTTGATATATTCTTTATCTTTCGTGTTCGCATAACTGCACATATGCTGGGTCGCACTTCGTAAGTTTCCGATGCACATGGTGGTTGCAATTCCGTTTCCATGGATTTTGCGGAAGCTTTCCACCTGAATCCCACACGCAAGGGACGTGAGTGCATTCGCCACCAGATTAAAATCCTGTGGGATAAAGCTGACACTCAGCAGGATCACTGCCTCACAGAATACCGAAATCTGTCTCCAGTGCAGAAGTGTCAGATCTTTCGTCCGTATTTTCACCAGATCCGCAAGGGCGATTCCAATGGCAAATGCCAGCACCGGAACCAGATAGTGGAGTGCCATATGCCAGTTTCTCTCTGAAATATTGATTCCAAGAAGCAGAATATTTCCGGTTTGTGCATTGGCAAATACTTTTCCTCTGCACATATAGGAATAGGCATCCATAAATCCACCGGCAATCGCAAGGATCACACCAAGTTTAATTGATTCTGACATCTGTTTTGAAAATTTCAAGTTACTCATCCTCCCTATCGTATGCTTTGATGTATACAAAATTCTCATTGTTTCGTTCTGTATGATAATCCAAATTCAGTGCCGCGTCAAGAAAATCCTTACCACCGGACTCCACTGCCTTCACCGTCATGCCAAGTGCCGCTTCCACGTCCTGCACCGTCAGATCATCCAGAAAGACCTCTTCTCCGCTTCGCAGCATATTGATCGGAATCTGCAGAGTATCTCCCAGATCCTCTCCTGCTTCTTTTCTCTCTTTTAACTGTGCCACCAGATCCTGTCCGGTAATCAGACCGGATACAGTGATCGTCTCACCAAAGAAATCATTCCGGATGCAGGCAACCGTGATCTTTACTTTTGGGAATGCTTCCGTGATCCTGTCTGCAAATTCCTGAATTGTCGGATACGCAAGCTTTGCAGTCGCAATGGTAAATGTCCGTGCGATCCCTTCTTTTAACTTTGGATATTCTTCACTTTTCTGAAGCTCTTCAAAGGCATGGTAAAATTCATCCCGTAAAAGCCGCATCATGCCAACACCATTTTCCAGCTGGATATATCCGTCATAACGTCCTTCCTCTGGGAAATCCCGCTCTGCAAGAATATACCACTCGTCACTTGCATGGATAAAATGAAGTCCAAACTCGTCATACGCCTTCTTCTGATAGCTCTCGATCAGATCAATGACCTCTTCCGCTTCTTCTTTATCAAAAAGCTCCAGTGGATAAAGTCCCTCCCTGTACTTGGAAAGTCCTGCCGGAACCACTGACACACTCCTCATAAACGGCAGATACTTCATCAGATCTTCGATAGAACGCTTCAGCTCATCCTTATCATTAACTCCCTTGCACAGTACGATCTGCCCATTCATCTCCACATGTCCGGCATACAGATCATCCAGGAATTTCAGCTTTTCTCCGGCGAAACGATTGTGGAGCATCTTGCAGCGCAGCTCCGGGTTCGTTGTCTGCACAGAAATATTGATCGGCGCAAGCTGCATCTCGATAATACGGTCCACATCTTTCTGCTTCATATTCGTCAGGGTAATATAATTGCCCTGCAGGAAAGACAGACGGGAATCATCATCTTTAAAATACAAGGTCTCACGCATTCCCGGCGGCATCTGGTCGATAAAACAGAAAATACACTTGTTGCTGCAGGAACGGTAGTCGCTCATCAGACCATTTTCAAATTCTACGCCAAGGTCATCATCATACTCTTTCTCGATCTCCAGAAGCCATTCTTCCCCGTCCGGCTTGCGGATCAGCACTTCTACATACTCATCCTTGATCATGTAACGATAATCAAAAACGTCCTCTATTTTCTGGTTGTTTATTCGTAGAAGGACATCTCCCGGCTCGATCTCCATCGCCTCGGCAATTGAATCCGGGTAAACCTCACGGATCAGATGTCCCTGATACTCATTTTTCTTACTCAAATTATATTCCTCCCAAAATTCGGAATCGGAAACAAGACCTTTTCCAGGCTAGCTTCCTCTTTCATGTAATCCTCATATTTTTATCATAAACGACTTTTTCTGCAATGATTACATACTTTTTCATCATACCATAAAACTGTAAATTTCGGTAGGGATAAAATTCAGAAGCCTGAAACAGAAGCCTGAAACAAAAATTCACCCATAAATTCAAACGATACCTTTCATTCTCCAACCAAACACCGGGGAACGAAACCTTTTACGGTTCCATTCCCCGGTGTCCGGTTTGTATATATGGTTATCTATATACAATTTCCATATGCTTCAAAATAAAATATTCTACTTCTGATACCGCATGTTACAAGAAAGGCTTGCGGTCTTTTATTAGAAACGGCTAAATCAAGTTCCTCCTATTCTTACGCGTATAAGTATTGTCGACTTCTATATAGTAGCATATCTGCGGTGTACTTTCCTAGTGGTAAAAAGGGAGATTCTTTTGCTACTAAAAATACCGGTTTGACAGCTTGCGAAATCCACCGAAATGTATCGAAAAATGTTTTCTTTCTCCGAATTCCTTTTAATTATTCAAAATAAATTTTCTTCTTTGTAATATCTGTTTAAAATCAGAAACAGGATTTTAGTGATTTTTTACAGAAAATCCGTTCGATTCTACACTGCATCCCCACGCTCTGTCACCAGCTCATATCCGACACTTGCTACTCGTCTCCCCATACATCCGCGACATTCTGCTGCCTCTTCACCGGTACAGATCTTGTTGTCATAAAGCTCATACTGCTTCCGGTTCTTCACCGGAGAAAGGTTCGGCATCACGACATTGGCTCCTGCCTGCAGCCCTTTCTCTCTTCCAAGCGGATCCATCGTACCAAGTGCTGTCGTTGCCGGAAGAAGTACCTTCGGCAGCAGGATTCGGATCACAGCGAGCAAAAACAGTGTCATCTCCACACTTCCTGCCGGTTCTTTTGCAAACTGCGTATCATGATGTGGGATAAACGGTCCGATTCCCACCATCTCCGGCTGCAATTCTTTCAAGAATACCAGGTCTTCTGCCAGATCTTCTGTCGTCTGATAAGGTGAACCAACCATCATGCCAGCCCCCACCTGATAACCAAGCTTCTTCAGATCATACAGACAATTCTTCCGGACTGCGAGACTCATTTTCTCCGGATGTAGCTTCCGGTAATGCTCCTCATTCGCCGTTTCATGGCGAAGCAGGTAACGATCCGCTCCGGCTTCCCGGAATCTTTTATAACTCTCATAAGACTTCTCACCAATCGACAGCGTCAGCGCACATTCCGGATATGCCTCCTTGATTTTTTTAATAATCGCTACCATCCGGTCATCCGTATAATAAGCATCTTCTCCGCCCTGTAGCACAAACGTCCGGAATCCAAGCTCATACCCATTCTCACAGCATGCCATGATCTCATCCTCTGTCAGACGGTAGCGCTTTGCATTCGTATTACTCTTACGGATTCCGCAATAATAGCAGTCATTCTTACAATAATTGGTATATTCGATCAGCCCTCTGGTAAATACCTTTTTCCCGTAATAAATCTCCCGGATACGGACTGCTTCCTCTTTCAATCTCCGGACTGCCTCCGGATCTTCTGCGCATTTTATCAATTCGACAAAATCCGGTTTCGTAAAATCCGGATTTTCGATGAATCTTTCGTAAACTGGTTTCATTCTTTCCATTCTCCCTGCCTGGTTTTCTGTATCTTTTCTGAATTTATGGGCATTTGTCCATGAAATTATAAAATTTATTCTATCACACTTCGTCAGCTGCGGCAATCACTCCATCAATGTCTACGATTTCATCAAGCGGAATCCGGTCTCCACTCTGTAATACGATTTCATTCAGATAAGTGTCAATCCTCCGGATACATCCGGACTTTTTCTGATAGGAGCCACCTTCCTTTTTCTGATCCGGTACAAAATATTCAAAATCCACTTCCCGTGGTTCCTGACTCTGGCATACTTCCCGTAAATACAGATCCAGTATCTGTCTGCAATCCTCACTAAGTCTGCGTTTCCGCTCGGTCAGTCTTTCGGTCTCCCTGATTGCATCTTTATGTCCGGTCAGCGCTGCAAACGGGGCAAACTGCGCCGCTCTGTCCTCCCTTGACATCTGCGGATGTCTGACCGATACATGATGCGCTAAATGAATGATATCCTCATATCCTGTCATGCCTTATGCCCTCCGATCTGCTCATTCCGCGCTTTGGTAGTGGCTCCTTCCTGAAAATTAAGTCCCTTCAGAATTGCATTCTTCCCATACTTCTTCTTAATCGAAAGCACTGCCTCCTGCATCTTCTTCTCCCGTTCAAGCTTCTCATCCTGCTGCTTCTTTTCATTGCCTCCGGTAAAATCAGTAAACAGATCCAGTTGCCGAAATTCTGTCTTATCTGCCGCTTTCTTTTCATCCAATACGTGATTCGCTGCCATCGAAATCCGCCGCACCATTAAATGCGGATTCACAATCCGGTCATACAGTTCCATCACTGCATCCGTTATCATTCTCGCAGAAGCTGTATACTCTCGTAGATTCGCTGTTCCATGTGCATGCTTTGGAATCTTTCTTCCATACCGGTCCACTGTCACCTCCCCTGTATAACCTTTTCCACTTGTCAGATTCTCGATATCATATCCGACAGTCAGCACGATCTGATCCGTAACCAGATGCTTTTCTACAAGATCAAGCGTCAAAAGGTCCAGCATCTCTTTAACCACAATTTTCGCCTTTTGGGCATCATACGGGCAATGTAGTACTTGTCCTGCACCAACACTGTTATGCTCCGGCTGATACGCTTTTACATCTGCAATCGTACACGGTTCCCACCCCCAGGCATGATCGATCAGAAGTTCTGCATTCACACCGAACATTTTATACAAAAGCTCTTCGTTATAAAATTCATTCTCTTTTCCAACCGAGCATCTGGCAATATCTCCCATGGTATACAATCCACATTGTTCCAGCTTTTTCGCATAGCCTCTTCCCACACGCCAAAAATCCGTAAGCGGTCTGTGATTCCACAAAGATCTGCGATAACTCATCTCATCCAGACTTGCAAACCGGAAACCATTCTCATCCGGTTCGCTATGCTTTGCCATGATATCCATCGCAATCTTCGCCAGATACAGATTCGTACCAATTCCAGCTGTCGCCGTAATCCCGGTCTGCTCATAGATTTCCCGCATTATCTTTCCTGCAAGTTCTTCCGGTGTCAGCCGGTAAGTATGCAGATAATCGGTAACATCCATAAAAACCTCATCGATTGAATAGACATGTATGTCTTCCGGTGCAACATACTTCAGGTAAATGTCATAAATCCGGGTGCTGTACTTCATATAGAGTGCCATCCTCGGAACCGCCGTGATATAATCCAGTGCAAAGCTTCGGTCTGCCTTTAATTCCCCGGTGTCACAGGATTGCCCGGTAAATTCATGTCCTCCATTTTTCCGCTTTCGCTCGTCGTTGATCTCCTTCACCTTCCGGACAACCTCAAAAAGTCTTGCCCTTCCCGGAATTCCATATGCTTTCAGCGCAGGAGAAACAGCAAGACAGATCGTCTTCGTTGTCCTCTCCGGATCGGCTACAACCAGATTCGTCGTAAGCGGATCCAAATTCCGTTCCTTGCACTCCACCGAAGCATAGAAAGATTTCAGATCAATTGCTACATAACTGCGTGTCTGCTCCGGCATTCGCCGCACCTCCTAACATTTTCAAGAGAACATATGTTCTTTTTTCGATTATACTATATTTTTTCGCCGACCACAAGATTACAACTATAAATTTTTTATTTTTTAAGCAGTTGGATATTCAGATCCACATTTCCTTCAATCCCCGGCACGCTTCCTGTACTGGAATACTGCCACATACTGAACCTATACGGCGTCTGCGGAAGTTCTTCATAATCTGCATACCAGACCGGATAATCCAACAGCTTTTCCAGATCCAGTTCATACGCTTCCCACAGCATATTGCTGTAAATCATGGCATCATAACCGGCTTTTTCTATTTCTTTACAAAATACCTTCGCATTTTGGGTAAATTGTTCTCCCGTTACACCATCCGTCCGTGCTTCGTCTTCCAGAATATGCTCTGGATCGTACACAACCGGCATCTGAAGCTCCTGCCCTTTCAAATGTTCCAGAACAAAATCAGCCTCTTCCTTTGCCTCTTCTTCATTTACCGCCTGCGAGAAAAAATAAACACCCACATCTATTCCAGCTTTTCGGGCATTTTCCAGATTCTGTTCAAACTTCTCGTCTGCATTTAACGTACCTTCTTCACCATAGCCACGATATCCGATCCGCAAAATTGCGAACTCATAGCCTGCTGCTTTCACCTGCTCCCAGTCAATATCTCCCTGAAAAACAGATACATCTACGCCCAGCCTTGAAGTATATTTCTTATCCTCATAACTCATCTTATTTTCATTTTTTACAAAAAGTGCTTTATCATACGGATTCTTCGCAACTGCTTCATTGATTTCTACCGTATAATGCTCTCCGTGTGCATCTACAAAATCAAGCGTATTTTTCTCATCTGTACTTTCCGCATTTTTTGCATCCGCAGAAGTTTCTGCTGTTTTCTTTCCAGAACATCCTGCAAGCAAAGCTACTAACATTCCGAAAATAATCCATTTTCCTCTTCTCATCTGATCTCCATTTTCTTCACTGTATTTTCCGGCACTTTTATCACACCAAACCGCCACAAAAGGCTTTTTCTTTTTTCTTATACTCCTTATAGTTGTTCTTCAAACTTTTCACAACGCATAATCTCCTTCACCGCATCCGTCAGTGCATAAAACAAATACGCATCTTTCACTCTTGCTTCCGGATGCGAAAATGAGATGACAACAGATTTGCCATCTCTGAAATACCAGATTCCCCTTGAAGTCATTTTCCAGTCAACTTCTCTGTCCTTATAACATGCATCCATAAAAGCATACTCCGTGCCACAGCAAATAATAAAGTCTGCTTTATACAAATCAATCTGCTCCTTGATAATGTCATGATGATCAACTGCTGCCCTGTAAATTTCACCATTATTTGAAGTATGTCCACCAGAAGTTTTCTTCAAATTGACCGCTGCTATTTTCTTCAACTCCCTCAAGCGTCTCTGTTCATTGTCCGTCTCCATCTCAGACCACGGAAATTCTTTTTCCCAGGACAGAATTCCTTCCGTCCAGCGTGCAATATTATCCCATGTCTGTGGTCTTCCACCCTCATAAACAAAATCCCGCAGGTCCCAGCTTTTTCCGCCATTTACTTCTTTTAAGATATATACGATCTTATATCTGGCATTTAAAAATACCTGCTCGCAGATCACTCCATCGGCTACAATACTGGCATCTTTTTCTCTTAATTTTTGAAATAAAAACTCTTCTCGTTCTTTAATCGACATAGCTGTTTATTATTCTCCATAATCTTTAATTATACTGTAATTTATAATCCAAATTACTGTTTTAATAGTTCCAAGATAACTGTGTTTCCTATATTGTAAGGCTTTCTGATGTGTTTGTCACTCTTTTGTTTCTATCAGGTTACTAATGTAAAAGTTCGTTTACCTTTGCTTGAACAGCAGAATAATTTGGCTGCTGTACTTGGGAAGTACACACCTGTCGTGATGAGCAGTTTTCTTATTTTGATTGGATTTAAGTCCAGAGAATGCCCTGGATTCTGGATGCTATTTGCGTAACCACCTCCTCGCAGGCATAAGAAAAGCCCATCTGCACCGAGCAGACAGACTAAAAATGGATATAAAAATACCCTGCCAGCTTTCACCTGCAGGGTTGATTAGAATTTTTACTTGTAAAGGTCTTCCAACGTTATCAGCCGAACTTCACCTCGCTCTTGTGCCTGAAGAAGTTCATCTGTGAATCCGCCTTTCGAGAAGATATAGTAGTGATAGTTGTTGCCCTTTCCAAAAACTGAGGCATAATCCCGAATCAAATCGAGTTCATCCACACCGATTTTCTCATTCCGGTATTTGCATGAACCGATGATATAGTCTTTGCCCTCAACAGGAGTTCCGACGATATCAATCTGTATCTGCTTTTTCTTCTTCGGGTCTGTCCCCCACCACTGGCCGATTTCACTCAGCTCAATAGGAAGACTATCCGAATAATAGAGCAGGTAATCCTGACACATCTTCTCATAAATTAGACCCATGTAATCAGGAAGATACTGTTTTACAGCGTGTGGATAGGTCTTTGCAATTCTGTCAGAGTCAATGGCACTCATATTGATTGGCACAAACCGATACCAGAAACGGAAGAAGTTATCAGCCAGCAGATAGATGGTTTTCTTACCCAGTTTTTCTGTAATCGGTGTTTCTTTCTTAGCAATGCCAAGGTCGATCAGCGTTTTCAGGTACTTCGATACGACCGAGTTTTCCTCGCCGACCTTCATCTTGATATCGTTCATCCGGGAAGCACCTTCTGCAATCGCTTTAATGATTGCATTATAAATGGCCGGCTCCCGGAGTTCCTGCTTCAGTAAGTTTCCCGGTTCCTCATACAGATAGCTGGAGCGGTCAAAGAAATTATCCAACAGAGCTTCATCCACACTATCTCGCACATCCAACTTATTGATATAGTGGGGAACTCCTCCCGTGATTCCATAAATCAGGGAATTGTCTTCTGCAGACAGATTTGGGTGGAACACAGCGGTTTCTTTATAGTCTAGCGGCTCAATCTTAAACTGGCTAGTACGTCTGCCATACAACGGACTTTCCTTGCCAAGCACCTGACTCTCCATGAAGCTCATAGAGGAGCCGCAAAGAATCAGGTACATCTTGGACTCTGTCCATTTGTGGTCGATGATGTGCTGCAGCATCGCTGAAATAGCTGGTTTTGCTTTTGCAAGATAAGGATACTCATCAATGACAAAGACAATCCTCTTTTCCTTTGAAAGTGCTGTCAGCTCATCCAAAGCTGCATCATAGGACCTGAACTCCGGTGCAGTCTCCATATCCGGCCGCTCAAAACTCATAATCGACTTTGAGAGAGCTTCCAGATTTTCCTTTCCTGTCGTGTTCAATGCAGAAAAGAAAATGGTAGGCTTATCTTTGCAGAACTCGTTGATCAGTGCCGTTTTACCAACACGCCGTCTGCCGTAGATGACAATGCACTCAAACTTATCACCTGCGTACCGTTTATTCAGTTTCCGCAGCTCATCCTCACGGCAATAGAATTGACTCATCTGCTCACCTCCAATAATTATACTCGTGAGTTAGTAACTCGTAAGTTACTTCTTTACGAGTAAAATAAATCAGATAGTCTGCAAAGTCAAGTAAAATAAGTCGAACCTTTAGAATCGATCAAAGTCCGACTGACTTGCAACACAAAAATATCCGGCAGCTGACCTTGATAGTTCTCTTTATGATCCAGAGAGGCAGTTAAACACACATGTCATTGAATTACTGGCTAAAGGTGATTGGGTCGATGAACCGAACAATCTTTTGATTACAGGTGGAGCAGGAGCTGGCAAAACGCATGTTGCATGTGCACTTTGCGTCACAGCACTACATCAAATGAGGACTGTTAAATATATCCGTGCGAATTATCTGCTTCAAGAATCCGCCCATGCGCATAGTGAAGATAATTACTATGAGTATTCAAACAAGATGGCCGGTTATGATCTTCTTGTTCACTTTATTTCCATCACAAACTATACACTTCCATCATGAGCCGAATTCCTACTTTCAGGCCTTCCTCAAAAGCGGTCTTTTCCCATGCACAGCACACCGTTCCCTGTCGGTCCATGATCTTCTCCCAAAGCGGAATCTTATCTCCGACGTAGTCATCTACGAGCCTATCCATTCCATCCAGCCCTCTCAGCCACTCTTCCAGCTCCTTTTCCTTGGCCTTTGCTGCTTTCCCGGCAACTGTGTTTTTCTCTACTGGGTTGTTCTCCGTGTAATGCTCGCAGATCAGATCCAGCAGATTCTCCACTGGCGGATAATACTCCGGTTCCGTTTTCTTCAAATACTTCTCCAGCATTTCCTTCAATTTTTCTATAATGCTGCCATCCTTTCCAACTGAAATTCACATCCTCAGTTATGGCACATATTACCGCACACTTCTGTACATAGCAACCTGTTTTTTGCGGTTTTTCGGATGACCCATCTTCTCCTTCACTTCGTCCGGCACATCGATTAGCCCGAACCGATAGAACATTCCGTATATGTAGGTCACGCCTCGAATATCGCCCAGAGCTTTGGGTCTCTCTACTACTTCTTCTTTAATATTCTTCAGTGCCAGCAGCACTGAACTCCACGCCAGACTTTTACTCTTCTCCCGGCGGTCGATCCACAGCTCTTTCGTGTACGCTCCATTCCTGCCTTTTTTAATTTCGTAAGAGAATGGCAACCCGGAGTAGGTCTTAAATTTTACTCCAGTATAGGCCAGAACCACACCCCAGAAGTTTTCTTCTGTCGGATCGGCCCTCCACCGCTTCATTGTTCTGTATCTCCGCTGCCGCTCTGCTCCGACACTGATCTTCCCTTTTTCTGCTGTGCTTGTGAAGTACACACCTTTCCGATATGGCAAGTACGAGGTGACGGAGGCTTTGGAAAGTTTCAGAGTGTTTGCAGTTGAGAGTATGGAGGTTTTGTAGTCTTGTGTTTCACGGTATTCTTGAAAGGTAGCTTGCACCTTCTCCGCCACTTCAGATTCATACACACCGGCCGTGATGAGCAGCTTTCTTACTTTGATTGGATTTAATCCCAGTTCTTCGCCGATGGCCTGCAAGGACATCTCAGAATTATAAAGTGCCACAGCAGCATCCATCTGCTCTTTCAGATTCTTCCCGGCATCGTACTCCGGCTTCAGCTTCTTCCGGCCGCCGCCTGGTTTTCTTGTTTTCTTCATTTTACTCATGTAGCTCCAGTGGCAGTCCATCCGGGTCATGGAAGAAAGTCATCTTCTTGCCGGTATAATCGTCAACACGGATTGGCTCACATTCAATCCCAACCTCTGCTAGTTCTTTCACCGTCTGTTCCACGCTATCAACGCAGAACGCAAGATGACGCAGCCCACAGGCCTCCGGGCGGTTCACACGCTTCGGAGGATTTTCCTCAGCGAAAATCTCCAGCTCTGTGTTTTCGTTAACACGCAGATCTAGCTTCCAATCTTTACGCTCTGGACGGTAGTTTTCTCTGATAACAGAGAAGCCCAGCTTGTTCACATAGAACTCCTTTGCGACTTCGTAGTCGGATACGATGATCGCGATGTGGTGTATTTTAGATAAGTTCATTTTTTTCACGCTCCATTTCTTTTATTTTTGTTCTTCTTTTATTTCCGTTATAAACTATATAGCAGCCTTCAAAAAATACCGTGTGAACTTCTGGAGTTCAGTTTGTCCACACGGCCGATCTTATTTCAATTTTTCGAGAATCTCATCCGCACTCATGCCGCTGGCTAATAATTTCTTAACCACACTCTCGGCTTCGATCTTCTTAGCTTCTCCAGCGGCCTTAGCATCTGCCTTTGCCTTCTTTGCTTCCAAGGATGCCACTTCTTTTTCGGTCTTCTTCAAAGCAGTCTTCTACTCTTTCAGTGTGTTCTTCTGCTCTTCGATCGCTTTCTGGATGGATGCGATCTCGGTATTCAGAGACGCAATAGTCTCTTGCTTCTCCGCAATCTGGAATGCGTAGTCTTTGGTAGTATTGGTTTTGGGACGGTTTTTGCTGCCTTTCGTTCTGGGCATGGTGATAACCTCTTTCCTTTTATAGTTGTTTAAGTATAGCACTGTAATCAGCGAATATAACTTCTGGTGTATTTTTATTTCAATTTCTCTTCTGTTTCCAGTGCCGCTTTTTTCAGATAGTCTTGTATTTCCAAAAGCCTCGCCTGACAAACATTGAAATCATCTGAATCAATACCATTGTTCTGTACTGCCTCGCCACTAATATACGAATTAATATAGGCCTGCAAGTTAAATCCATCCTTATTCTGTAATTGACGAATCGCATCTGAATATTCTGTTGGTATATTTGAATTGATTTCAGTCAAATTTGCATTAAGTTCCTGTCCGATATCGCATAAAGTATTATGTAAGCTAAGTCCTTTCTTTCCCCGTCTCGAAGAATTTGAAGCAGACAATGCTTCTGGTAACTTTATTAACATTTTTTGTACTTCAACTAATGCTTTGTTTGTCTGTGCAAAAATTGTAAGATTCTTGCTTTTCCGAAAATATTTAATTGAATTCCATGCTCCAAGAGCGGAAACAACTGCAAGTATCACGTTAATAATTGTCAAAACAACATCCAACATGCCCATTATTCTCCCAGTCTTGTTTTCTTATAGTACTGAAGAATCCGAACATAGTTATCGTACTCAGATGCAAGTTCCTCCGCATTCTCTTCACTCCATGCAAACTGTCCAATTACACCTAAAAATTCTTTTTCCTTCTTTCCCCAATACTCCTCATCTTGTAAAAATTTAGACAAGGTATCATAATCAAATACTCTTCCATCATCCACTGTCTGACAGATAAAATCAAACCAACGTTCCTCATCACAAGGATGCGATGAACCAGTAGACTTATTTGCAGCATTACAAAATAAAGTTAATTTATTTAGTGCCGATTCAGAAATATAATCAAGTGGGTTAAAACGACCCGATGACGGTCCGACAACTTTAATATCATCATGTGTTTGACCATACACTTTAGCTATATCATTATAAAACAAATCAAGTAACTGATTATATTCCTCAATAGTTAGTTGGTTCTTTTGTAGTGGAACAATATTACAAACCTTAACATATCCGTCACGCCAGGTATCTTTTCCATAATAAATTGAGACTTCAGCATGAGGAGCTTGATCTCCAACATAATCAGCAAGAATATAATCTTTCAACATCTGATTACGTTTTGGCTTAATCCAATTCATAGGAAACACAGTATATATATTTTTTGCCAAGCTGTCTAATCCCGGTTTATTTCCAACAAAACTGAGTTCTTTATACACATGCATGAGCTATTCCTCCTCTCAATTCCTTCACATCTCAGCCGATCACCGGATCCCTGATTCTTAGATCGTTGCCTGCTACTCACCACAAAGAGGTGTGTGATTCATTCGAGCAGCACAGGGAGCTTCCGCTCCCTGCATATCACAATTTCATTCAGTTTTACAGACGCTTTCTTACCTTCATGATTCCACAGTAACACACGCCGCCTAGCACTCCGCCGACTGTGTTATAGAAGATGTCTGATAGCTGGAATGTACCCAAGCGAAGCAATAATTGTAGCGTCTCAATACTTACAGAAAAGATAACTGCTATCTTCCCGCTATACCACAGTATCTTCTTCCAGCCGTTTCCTATCATTTCTTCGAATGACCACATCACTACTGCTGAGAATGGCATCATCATGATTACGTTCTCGATACACTCGGTGGTCAACTTCTGTTCGCCGTTCACAGTCTCCCAGATGCCCCAACCGCCCATGACTTTGGATAATGGATTCATCCACAAATCGCGATTTAACAGAGTTCGGAATAGAATAAGTGAAGTCACGAACGCCAATAGAAACAGCTTCCGAAAGAATACACTCTCTTTGAATTTCTGATACCATGTCACTATGGCACTCTTCCATCCTTTACCTGCTGCGGAAGGTTCATACGCATACAGGTAGAAAAACATGGCAAGGAAGGAAAGCAGGAGTGAAAATCCAAATGGCTCATAGAGAGCAGTCAGGATGTTTGTGATGATCTTTCCGAGTAAATCAATCGTTTCTTTCATCGCTGTTTACAGATCACTGAACAGGTCAGCCTTGTACACGCCGTTCTCCAGCATCTCCTTGAAACTGCCCTTTACTGCTGCGACATCTTCATGGTAGGTCATACCATACCATGTATCATTGGTTTTCAGAACCTTCACAGACATCTTGCCCTGCTCCAACAATTCACCGATAAAGATGGGAATCAGATACTCTGCTTTCAGAGGATTGCCCGGGACTTCTTTCTCAAAGAACTCTTTGAAGCCTTCCTCCAGTACATCCAGAAAATCTGGAGTCAGACCCCACATATTCATGGATACCAGAGAATTCACATCAACAACCACACCGTCTGCCTCTGCTCCATCTGCAGTCTTGACGATGTTCTTGGTTTCCACAACCTCAGTCAAGTTTCCATTCTCATCCATCTTGCAGATACCACGAGTCACACCACCGTTATCGGACAGCGTGTTCTTCAGCACAAAGCCAGCCATGCAGGACTTGCCGCCATTCACCAGATACTCATGAACAGCCTTGAAGCCTTCCTTGCCATAGTAATCATCTGCATTGATTACAATAAAAGGAGTCTTGATGACCTTCTTCGCTGCAAGGACGGCCTGACCGGTTCCCCACGGCTTTGTCCGGCCTTCTGGCAGAGTTCCCGGGATATCATTGATATCTTGGAAAGCATAGTCAACAGTTACATTATGAGAAGAGCAAATGGAGGCAATGCGATCACCGATGACCTCTTTGAATTCCTTCTCGATATCCTTACGGATGATAAATACTACATGATTGAAACCAGCCTCGATCGCATCATGGATCGAGTAATCCATGATGATATGTCCAGCATCATCCACTGGCTCCAACTGTTTGATTCCTGTTCCAAAACGGCTACCGATACCGGCTGCCATAATAAGTAATGTTGTTTTCATAACGTCTTCCTCTTTCTAACTTTTATTCTACTGTCACACTCTTCGCCAGATTTCTTGGCTTATCCACATCCAGGCCCTTGGCTACAGACACATAGTAGCCGAGTAGCTGCAACGGAATCACTGCCAGGCTACCAACAAAGTGCTCGTCCACCTTTGGAACATAAACTGTGAAGTTCACCTGATCTTCGATTTCGTAGTTTCCATAAGTCGTCAGACCCATCAAGTAAGCTCCACGGCTCTTGCATTCCAACATATTGCTTACCGTTTTCTCATACAGCTTGCTCTGGGTCAGCACACCAATAACCAGTGTTCCCTGCTCGATCAAGCTGATGGTTCCGTGCTTCAGTTCACCCGCTGCGTATGCTTCAGAGTGAATGTAGCTGATTTCTTTCAGTTTCAGACTGCCTTCCAAGCTGACCGCATAATCAATGCCACGGCCTACAAAGAACACATCGTGTGCATTGGCATACTTTGCTGCAAACCACTGAATGCGCTCTTTATCTTCCAAAGTTTTCTGCATCTTCTCCGGGAGAGTCAACAGTTCAGAAATATAGTAACCGTACTGTTCTTCAGTGATTTTTTCTCTAACCTTCGCAAACTGAACCGCCAGACAGTACATAGCTGCCAGCTGTGCACTGTATGCCTTGGTCGTTGCAACAGAGATTTCTGGACCGGCAAGGGTGTAGAACACTTTGTCCGCTTCACGGGCAATACTGCTGCCTACCACATTGACGATTGCCATTGTGGTTATGCCTTTTTCTTTTGCAAGTCGCAGTGCAGCCAATGTATCTGCTGTCTCGCCAGACTGGCTGACAACGATTACCAGTGCTTTCTGATTGAGCGGCATCTTCCGATAACGGAACTCAGATGCGAGTTCCACACGCACTGGGATATCCGCTATATCTTCCAGCACATACTGAGCAGCCATGCCCACATGCCATGCAGAGCCACAGGCAACGATATAGATCTGCTCGAAGTTTTTGATCTCATCCTCAGTGATTTCCACACTGGACAGGTCGATGGCGCCGTTCTTGATCACAGAGTTAAGGGTATCCTGAACAGCTTTCGGCTGCTCATGGATTTCTTTCATCATGAAATGCTCAAAGCCGCCTTTTTCGGCAGCCTCGGCATCCCACTTGATTTCAGTGGTCTGCTTCTCGATCTCATCACCATCGAGATTATAAAAATGAGCCTCGCCTGGAACAAGTTTTGCAAACTCAAGGTTACCAATATAATATACATTGCGAGTGTATTTCAGAATTGCCGGAACATCCGAAGCCACATAGGTCTCACCATCTGCAATGCCGATAATCATCGGGCTGTCCTTACGCGCCACCCAAATCTCACCCGGATAATCCCGGAACATCAGCTCAAGAGCGTAGGAACCACGGACACGCACCATCGTCTTAGCGATGGCATCGATAGGGCCGAGATTATACTTCTTATAATAGTAGTCCACCAGCTTGATGACCACTTCCGTATCCGTCTGACTATAGAATGTATAACCGTGCTTCAGCAGCTTTTCTTTCAGTTCGGTATAGTTCTCAATGATGCCGTTATGTACGCCAACGACCTCAGACTCCACTGTGCCTGAACCAGAACGGGTGCAGTTGCCTGAAACATGCGGATGTGCATTAGTCTGGCTCGGCTCACCGTGAGTTGCCCAACGAGTATGACCGATACCACAGGTTCCTTTCAATGCCTTGCCGCCATCTGTTTTCTCGATCAGATTGGACAGGCGTCCCTTCGCTTTCACGACCTGTGCCAGATTTTCTCCGTCACGGACAGCCAATCCGGCCGAGTCATATCCTCTATATTCTAGTTTTGACAGACCATCCAGCAGGATCGGTGCTGCTTGTCGATTTCCTGTAAAACCAACGATTCCACACATAGTTTTATCCCTCCCGTTATTTTATCTATTATACTTTCCCTTTTATGCAAAACGACTCCGGATAATTGCCAGAGTCGTCATTGACTTTATGCCTTATATCCCTTTTCGCAGATCACATTGACCACTTCATCAACATACTTCTGGCAGGTATCATGGTCAGGGGCTTCTACCATCACGCGAACCACCAGCTCAATGCCTGACTCACGCACCAGAATACGGCCGGTATCGCCCAGAGCCTCAGCAACCTTAGACACGGCTTCCTGCACGGCAGGATCATTCTGTGCAGCCTTCTTATCGATCACGCGGACATTTTCCAGCACCTGCGGATAGATCTTCAGCGGTGCTGCCAGTTCACTCATCGGCTTCTTCTTAGCCAGCATGACTTCCATCATCTTCAAGCTGGTCAGAATACCGTCACCAGTGCTTGCGTACTTGGAGAAGATGATATGGCCGCTCTGCTCACCACCAATACGGCAACCGTTCTTTGCCATATACTCGTAAACATACTTGTCATCCACAGCAGTCTTAGCGTAGCCGATACCCTGCTCATCAAAAGCCTTGTAGAGACCAAAGTTGGACATAACTGTGGTAACGACTGTATTATTTAACAGCTTACCACGATCTTTCATATAGCAGCCGTAGATGTACAGGATGTGATCGCCAGTGATAACATTGCCCTTCTCGTCCACACACAGGCAGCGGTCAGCATCACCATCGTAGGCAAAGCCAACATCCAAGCCCTTCTCCACAACAAACTTCTGAAGACCCTCAATGTGGGTAGAACCTGCGTTGTTGTTGATGTTCGTGCCATTCGGCTTATTATTGATGACGTAGGTGTCAGCACCCAAAGCATCGAAAACGCTCTTAGCGATATTCCAGCTGGAACCATTGGCGCAATCCAGACCAACCTTGACACCTTTGAAGGAATAGATACCCAGAGAGATCAGATAACCCATGTAACGGTTGCGTCCGGCCACATAATCCACAGTGCAGCCGATATGCTCACGATGAGCGAAAGGCAGCTCCGGCCAGTCCTTGTCAAATACATGGAGCTTGCCGTCAATATAGTCCTCCACCAACAGCAGGATCTCCTCGGGCATTTTTTCACCGTAGCAGTCGATCAGCTTAATGCCGTTATCGTAATACGGATTATGGCTGGCAGAAATCATGATACCGCAGTCAAAGTCATCCACACGAGCGATGTAAGCTACAGACGGCGTGGTAGTAACGTGGAGCAGATAAGCATCTGCACCGGAAGCCGTCAGACCAGCCACCAGACTATATTCAAACATATAGGAGCTGCGACGAGTATCCTTACCAATGACGATACGAGCAGGATCAGTGTCACCATTGCGCTCACGCAACACATTATAATACCAGCCCAGAAAACGACCTACTTTGTAGGCATGGTCTGCTGTTAATGTAATACCAGCTTCACCACGGAAGCCATCTGTTCCAAAATATTTAGCCATATAAATTTATTTCCCTATTTAAAAAGCGAACCAACAAAAAGCTGTATGCTTTTTGTTGCCTACCATCCGCCACATAGAGGCAGCATACCTGGTTGGCGTAGCCATGCTTTCAGCGTAATTCTAAACTTCATATCTTTCAGCTCCAGTTTTTTTATGTCCTTCAGAACGCCAGAATATCTGCCGGAGCGTAGGGAGCTTACGCTCCCAGTAAATCATAGATCACTGAACAGGTCAGCCTTGTACACACCGTTCTCCAGCATCTTTTTAAAGCTATCCTTTACTGCTGCTACATCCTCGTGATAGGTCATGCCGTACCAGGTATCGTTTGTTTTCAATACTTTGACAGACATCTTTCCCTGCTCCAGCAGTTCACCAATGAAGATAGGAATCAGATACTCTGCTTTCAGAGGATTGCTAGGTACTTCTTTCTCGAAGAATTCCTGGAAGCCCTCCTCCAGCACATCCAAGAAATCAGAAGTCAAGCCCCACATATTCATGGAAACCAGAGAATTCACATCAACCACTACGCCGTCTGCTTCTGCTCCGGTTGCCGTCTTTACAATGTTCTTAGTCTCAACAACCTCAGTCAGATTGTTCTGCTCGTCCATTTTGCAGATACCACGAGTCACGCCGCCGTTATCGGACAGTGTGTTTTTCAGCACAAAGCCTGCCATGCAAGACTTGCCACCATTCACCAAATACTCATGGACGGCTTTGAAGCCTTCCTTTCCATAGTAATCATCTGCATTTATGACAATGAACGGGGTCTTGATGACATCCTTTGCTGCAAGGACTGCCTGCCCCGTCCCCCAAGGCTTTGTACGTCCTTCCGGCAGAGTTCCCGGAATGTCGTTGATATCCTGGAAAGCGTAGTCTACAGTTACGTTGTGAGAGGAGCAAATGGAGGCAATGCGACCACCAATGACCTCTTTGAACTCCTTCTCGATATCCTTACGGATGATAAATACCACATGATTGAAGCCTGCTTCGATTGCATCATGGATGGAATAGTCCATGATGATGTGATTAGAAGCATCCACCGGTTCCAGTTGCTTAATACCCGTTCCAAATCGGCTGCCGATACCAGCTGCCATAATAAGTAATGTTGTGTTCATATTTTTTCTTCCTCTTTTCATTATTTTTTGTTGCATAGCCCAAACAGCTACACCTATAAAGCCACCAAGCGTATTTTGGAAAATATCCGATAACTGAAATGTTCCTACTCTTAAAAAAAGCTGACATATTTCAATTAAACATGAAAAACCAAAGGAAGTCTTTACAATATTAAACAAGATTTCCTTGTCCAATCCATCTTGTTGAAAAAAACCAAGCACTCCAAAATAAGCAAGTGGGACAAACAGAAGAACATTAAGCATCCCTTCCGTATTTAGGGTGCCATCTGAAGTGAAAACTCCCCATTCCCCAATTATATTTTCCCACGGACATTGCCATATACTGCGACAAATCAAAGTTCTAGACAGCACCATAAACAGGATGGTAAAGAATGCAAATTTATATCGAGTGATCTTATCCGTTCTAAGCATATGCCACTGATGAATAAGGCACTTCTTTAATCCTTTATGTTCTACTTCGGGCAAGGCGATCATGCATATTACTGCGAAAATCAGCCCGAATCCTAAATATTGATATATACTATAAAAAACGTCATCAGCTACTACTTGCATCTTTTCCTTTCCCTAATGTAATTGAATAGTATAGCAATTAAAGTCGCACTTCCTACGCAAATAAAGAAGGATACGAAATTATGGTAATCTTCCTTATACAAAACAAGCGCACACAATGCCACAAAATACATATGGACAAAATATATTGTTCCACTTAAGTTTCTCAGTTTCTTATAAAAATCTCCATGAAGTTCCATCATTGGACATTTATATATAATCAGGCAGAATAACACGAAAAAGATTGGAAGGTCAAGCATCTGGCTGAGGTACTGCCCCCCCCGATAAGGCTTATAGGAATTTTTATTAGATAAGCAAATAGTGCAATCTTTCCCTTGTGAAGAATTTTTGTCAACTCACCTGACTTCTCAATGTCAGCAATATACATACCTAAAGAAACAAATACTAACGATTGAAAGAAACCATTTCTTGTCGTCGCAAAGATTGAGAAATAAATATTAACTGGAAATGCTAATAATGCCGGTAGCTTGTCTTGATGCCCCCCAAAAGCGGTAAGAACTATACCAACAAGATATGCCACTGATCCAAAACCTACAATCTTTTCTATTGAAATTCTTTTTGATAAAATATCTATAAGAATCAAGGCGAAGATTAAACCATTGAGATACCATAGCGCCCATGAATAAAAATTATCTCCCACGAGGATATAATTCCGAATACAAAGAGCTGCATATTCTACTGTTTTATTTCCTTCAATAAACCATCCATAAACTGTCAATGGCAAATATACGATAGACCATATGATATAAATATTAAAAATCTTTTTTATGCGGTAGCCAAGTTTTATATACAAATCTTTTTCCGGTTGTTTAACAATCAAGAAATATCCAGTACATGCATAAAAGAACGGTACTGCATAGTTTGATATATTATAGTACACAACTTTGTCTAAGAGAACACTAACAGCTTGAAGTGGTCTCGTGTGTATCCCAATTACAAGATATGCACACAAAAATTTTATCAAATCTATCAGTTTGTAATCTTTATTGCGTTGCACTTCATCCATCATCCCACTTTCTTCATATTTAGGCCTTATGTGAGATTTTCCCTTTCACTTTATTCACAATCTCGAATATCAAGGTATTCTTCATAACTAAGTTTACTGCTGTGTATGCGATAACACCACATAAAATCTCTAATATAAGCCCAATAGTATTTGGCAATTTAAACTGCATAATGATGTAGACACTCAATGTCATCACTGCTGTACTAATAAGCCCCTTCGTCAATGCTTTCATATTAATGGTAAATTTCACCTTTTTCTTCATATAGATGAATTGAACAGCATTTGTGACCAGTTCACTAAATACAGAAGCTATTACAGCACCATTTTGAAGAAGTGTAGGAATTAAAGCTGCATTCGTTATAATATTTATCACAGATGCAGATGCTGAAGCAGGCAAAATAATCTTTTCACTCTTTGTACTATAAACAAGCTGGTAACAGAACAAATCTCCAAAGCCTTTGATCAGAATCAGAGGACACATCAAGCGTATTGTTAAAACAGCGGGTTCAAAGGCCTCGCCGTATAAGAACTCAACTGCTTGCGGAGCAACAAGCGCCATTCCTACTGTCATCGGAAAAGTCATAAAACATAGGACTTGAAAACCTTTATCTAATAATTTATAAAATCCTTGTCTGTCATTGTCATAGTAATAGCTAAGCCTTGGTAGCAATGCAGCAGTAATAGCATTCGCCATAGTCAAAACCATTATAATTGTCTTCTGTGCGTATGTGTAGTATCCAACAGATTCATCCGTCGCCAAGATGTTAAGCATTGTCACATCAATTTTATTGTAAATACTCGATAAGAATATAATACACGCAATCAAGATAACAGGTTTCATATGGCGTTTTAACTCGATTCTAGAGAAATCAAGTGCGACATATTTTCTTGCGTTCAGAACATTAAAAACATAATTTCCGCCTGTGGCCAAACTAGATATAAGCGCATATATTACATAATCTTCCCTTGTTTTCACAAATAAAAATAATGCCAAAAGAGAGAGGCCTTTAATAAGTAAGCTTCGCCCTGTAATATATCCATATTCTTCCAGGCCCTGATACATCCAGTCAATGTTAAGATAATTAAAGACAATAGAAAGACCACAGGCTACATAAAGTGTCCATTGTCCATTAAAACCCTCATTAGCAACAACTAGACCAATGAATCCAACAACTGCCAAAGTTGTCGATATAATATTCACAAGTAGAAGCTCGGTGAACAATTTGTTTCTTTCATGTTTTTTTTCTCTAACTTTTGCAAACTCTCGTACTCCATAGGATGGCAATCCAAGTGCTGCAAGTGTCACAAAATAGGAAACAATATTCTGTGCAGAAGCCACTTTACCAACGCCGGCCGGCAGAAGAATCCTTGAGACATAAATGGATGTAGCAAAAGGAAACAGGATATTAGCTATCGTATAAATTACGTTATATATTGAATTTTTAGTTAATGATTTTTGCATTATCTTTTACGGACTATTGTCCAAGAACTCCTTCCATTATTTAACATCGAATTTCTACACAGTCAACCTTATTGGGACTTTTTCACTATCTTAGTTATCTTTTTTTCTACTCTATACGGCAAAGAAATAATCTTAGTAACCGTATGAGCAAATCCATATCCAAACCGTTCTGTAAGATTCCATTCTATATTCTGAAGTTTTCTTTCTTTTGCATTAATCCAAGTCATTGAAAATTGATGGATACTTACAGTTTTGTTTGTAATTGTTGTTTTCCCTGTTAGTGGTGACTTCGGCGAAAACACTTCTTCTTCATAGACCACAATTCCTGCATCTAAGTGTTGATATGTTCTCCTTGTATCATCTAGTCCATATTCTTTTAGGATTTCCGTTTGATAATGCGGACACGCAATTAAATTCAGAGTTCCATCTTCGTTATAAAAGGAAATCCTATCATATAAATCAAGAATCTTTTTCAAAGCTGGATGACCTTTCTCTGCACCAAATCCCAATCCAAACGCCACAGAATTCTCATAGCTTCTTCCCAGTTTGTCTAGCAATGGGTCTCTCATTTCCCACCCACAATACATTCTATCATTTAAAAAACTATCAAGCTCCTTTACTAACTCAACATCAGTGTCCATATATATGCCACCGTACTTATACACGACATCAATTCTGGCATAATCAGATACAAAAGCCCATTTTTTTTCTTTATAAGCGGCTTTCATATATTCATTGCTATTCACATCGTAATTATTTTCATTCCACTCTATTATCTTGTAGTCTGGACAATACTTTTTCCATGATTCTATACAACGCTTTGCTTCTTCTGGAAGAGGATTCCCTCCAAACCAGCAATAGTGTATTACTTTAGGTATCATAAATTCATCCTCATCTTCCTTGTACTCTTAAATGACTGGACACAATATATATATATCATCATCAGATTGTCTTTCTAACGATCTTCTTCCACTTTCTAGTTACCCGCTTCTTATATTTATCAATCCAGTACAAATATGGCCATCCGATTGTTAACAAATGTAGTTCGCTACGATTTTTCGGCAACTCTTGCTCAACAAACCTATCTGGCAAGATTTCAAAACACGCATCTTGTACAGACACTTTAACACGCATTTTACGCATTTGGAGATGAATATAAGCAAATTCTGTTTGAACTAGTTTCGAACCATTCCACTCGATTCGCAAAACATTTCCATTATTCCAATAATACCGTGCTTTTTTATACGTTTCATTAACAAAGTCGTGTTTAGAAACATCATAAAATGCTCTAATAAATTTTGCAGAAAAGACAGAAGGATTCATGCTTAAATCCTTTTCATAAATCCTTGCTCCATCTTCACGAAAAATACTATGAACATTGTCGTGACCATTACAGTCTTCATCGAACACAAATATTTTGTCCGTTGTAAATGCTTCTTTATATAAAACGCGTCCTTTAAAAGACTTCATAAAGCGACGATTATTATCATACGTGTTTTTATATATTGTCAAATGTCCCGCAGCGAACAATTTATCATAGTCCTCGTTCAACAATGGTGTAACATTTTTTTCGAGGTTTCCAAAAATCAAATCGCAATCACAGTGACCCCAGTAATCAAAATCCTTAATGTATTTCTCAAACAGAAACCCATAGGCAGGTTTGTAATCACATAATTTATACGCTGATTCAAGTACAATCTTAAATCCAAATTTTTCGTTAGCTATCTTACGTATTTCATCAAGTGTAGTTTTAATAACATGAACATTTTCTGGACAGACATACTTAAACTCATTGTCAGTAAAAATCATCCATGTGTATGTAGGGTTGGCCTCACATGATTTAAGAAAAAGCGGGAAATAATTATTAAATTGTCCAAAGTAGGGTAAAATCAAGACACATCTTTTATTTTTCTTCCTCATCATCAAAACAATACCTCATAAATTCTTCATAATTAGAAAATTCAGGAGCATGTTCTTCCATATACTCAATTGACTGCTTTTCTGTATTGCCTAGCTTAAGCTTATTTGAAAACACATTGTTTATTAAAACGCTACTTTTTGTTTCAAACAGCATAAAGTACTCATGAAAAACCTCTGGATCGGGCCGACGTTTAAAACGCTCATAATACCTCTGAGCTAATTCTTTCGCTTCAGCCTTTTGTTTAGCGTAACGTTTGTCAAAGAATTCATTAATACTCATCAACTTTCTCGCTGGAACGCCCGCATAAACGCTGTCAGACTCGCAATCCTTTGTAACTAGACTCCCTGCTCCAACCACAACGTTATCGCCTATTTTCACATTTCTTTCTATAATTGTATTCATACCAATAAATACATTGTTTCCTATTTCGACGATACCACTAGCTCCAAGGATCCCCCCCCGACAATTTTTAAGAACCGACCATGAATAATCGTGTGTTAAAATTTTTACACCCTCAGTAATCCTTACATGATCACCAATAGTAATCATCCACGGATACTGCTCATCAATTAGCGTCTTTGTCGGGACATATATAATGCAATCGCTTCCAATTTTCATTCCTATCGATCTTAAGTGTTCAATATAAGATGATGATTCTGCCTTATACCCATAAGCGGTCTTTCTCAAAATGCTTTTTATATTCACTTTAGCAATCCTCCTTAATTTCGTTGCTATCATACTGCATTGCTACAAAACCAATTGCCATTCCAAAATAAATTATATAAGCTGTATCCACTCGAATTGCTGAGCTGTGCCACATCAAAAAAATCATAGCGACTGTGAAAATAGCACTTGCAATCATATATGGCCGAATCGCATTAGGATACCTTTTTAACTTTGCCAACAACGTAATAATCAATGTAATAAAGAAAAACACGTACAATCCAAAACCGCCAATTCCGCATTCCAAATACGTCCATTGATTTGTAAACCAGCGATAATTATAGTCTCCATAAGCTCTGTAAAAGTCACTCTGAAAAAATGAAAATGCAGATGTGTCACAATTACCAATACCCAAACCAAACCACTCTTTAATCGGAGTTCTCAGGAATAAATTATTAATCACTTGGAATGATCCGACACGTGGAATTCTATACCCCTCATCAAAAGTCGCAGTTGCATAATCCATAAAATTCTTTTTATTAAAAAGAATTTTCAACATATCCGGTGCCAAACGATCAACCAAATTGATAACAACCACAAAGCCCAGTAATAAACCAACTAGAATACCTAACTTTCTAACTGTAAGACCTTTTTCAACATATTGATTAATCAGTGCTGACAAAATAATGCATAACACGGCCAACATTAACATCATCTTTTCCTCAGCCATTGCACCTAGCATAAATGTAGCCGCAATAATAACCGCAAATTTTTTGAATGTAGTTTTTTTAGCAAAATAAAGGCTTGAGTAAAAGCATAAAAGCAACAGGCAGAATGGATTCAAGCCACCACCGCCCCAAAAAATTCCTCCACCAAAATCATCGCTAAAAAGCCCAAGGACAAAATACTTATATATACCAACAAGCGCATTAAGTATTTGTGATGCAAAATAAAACCGAATCACTTTTTCGACATCATCAAGTGTAAAAAAGAGAATTACTCCAAAAAACAATATAAAATAGCGGCAGAGATTTCTTATTCCCCAAAAAATGAGCAACGGTTTTACATAATTTATTCCAGCGCCAACCATTAAAAACAGCAAAAGTGCAATCAAAATATAGAGAAGAGGGGCGCATCGATTTTTAATCTCCTTAATATACTTTGCTTCAAAGTAAAGCAACATCAAATTCAAAACATCACACAAATAGAATGTTGAAAGGCTAATACCAAACAAACTATACGCTACAGAGAACACAATGCATGCGTATAGTATCCAAAATATGCACTTCTTTGGTGTAACTATAAATAATTCTCTTCGCATACTTTTATCTCCCTAAATATTGTTGAGCTCTTATCAACGCAATAGTGCTGAAACTCATCTTATGTCTAATACAAAAATGAATCATTCTTCTTGCTCTTGAAAAACTAGCATCTGGTACCATCCATACAATTTTTTGAACCATCTTATTTGTACACATTTGGGAAATCGAACGATGGATTTCTTTAACACCAATTTCTTTTACACAATTGACTTCGCTTTTCATACAAGCAAGCAAGTTATCCAAAAAAGGTCTTTTAATCCTGTATCTCACTTCATCGCTGTAGACATCTGATGCACATAATTCTTCTAAATGCAGTTGAAATGCGACAAGCTTTTCAAAGCGATCTGGCTTATATACATGTGTAAGCGACTGGTCATTTTCGCAATAATAATAATATGCCTTATGTACAACATTAACACTATGTACATTCGGCATGAGTTTCATTAGCGAATACACATCTTCACTAATATACTTTCTTTCGGAGACAAAATGGAAGTTGCATTCTGCCAATAGTTGTCTTCTATATAAGCAACTCCACGCGCTCATTAACAAGTCACTGGCTGTTCCTGTTTTAGGATCTGTACAAATCAACTCAGGTAGGAATTTTGATAAAACTTCTTCACCTTCATACTTTTCCAACGGTGTTTTTGGAATAAATGTTTTGGTAATATTTCCCTGTCTATCAACGTCATGATGTCCAAATTCAATCAAATCTGGATTATCTGAAATTATGACTGTATATAATTCTTCAAACAGTCTTGTATCAATATAGTCATCACTATCAAAAAAAGCAATATAATCTCCAGTAGCAACATCTAAGCCAGAATTTCTCGCCTCACCCAGACCAGCATTTTTTTATGTACAACCTTAATACGATCATCAACTTTTTCCCAATTATCACACATTTGTGGGCAATTATCCGGAGAGCCGTCATCAACAAGAATAATTTCAAGCTTTTTGTAGGTCTGATTCATGACACTATCAAGGCATCTATTCAGATATTTTTCCACATTATAAATTGGCAGTACAACACTAAATTTAATTTTTTCTTCTGTTTGCTTCATCATATTCTCCTCATAGATGCGCTAAACTGTATTTTTCATACAGCAGTACTACAATTACATATCGTTAACAATAATTCTATACTTCTCATCCCATGTTAGCTTACTGTTCACATATTTATAACCATTTAGTCCCATCTGCTTTGCCAGTTCTTTGTCCTGTCCTAATGTTACAATTGCTTTGCACCAGTCTTCCTTGATGCCTTCAAGTGCCTGGTCCGTATTTACGAATACACCGCAGTCAACTTCTTTTAGCAGCCTACAAAAACTTGTATCAAATGCAACTATTGGCACTGCATATGCCATTGCCTCGAGCAGCACATTTCCACTTGTTTCTCTAAGACTCGGCAAAACAAAAACATCTGCCTGCTGATATGCTTCAGCAATTTGATTCAGCGGACGGTTACCCATTAATTTTACATTTTTTCCAATACCACTATCTGCTATTTGTTTTTCAATTAATGCATGATCATCGCCATCACCAAAAATCAAGAGTTCCCAATTCATATCGGTAGGCATCAAAGAAAGAGCGTCAACAAGAAAAGCTATTCCTTTTTTTCCAATCAATCTTCCTACAAAAACGATTTTGAGAATATCGTTGTTTCCTTTCCGAATAGGAAGGTTTTTGTATTCATCTCTTAATGCCAACTCCGGCATTAATGGCACATCTTTTCCTACGATGCGAGAAATTTGCTTTTGAGTTTCATTATTTATGCAATATATCTTATAATATGAGCGCAGTGCTTTCTTATAAAAGGGATTCCATGAACAGCTCTTATTTACAAACTCTCTAAAACTCGCAACCAGTTGATTCTTTTCATAGACCTTCAATGGCCTTGGTGTTACCTGCGCACCTCCCATTGGCCCCCAAATCACCTTTGCACCTTTAGCCTTATATAACTCACTTGGGATTCTGTAATCATTCATAGTAACATGATGAATTACATCAAAATGGATTCCTGAATGTTTAACCCAAAGCCATGCCCAATGCTGCCATAAAATATAATACATATGATGAAAAGCGGAATGCTTTTCTCTGAACCAGTTAAGTGCATTAGGGACATCAACAATAACTAATTCGACATGTTGTATATTAAATTCTTTGAGACCTCTTCTCGTGTCCTTCTCATTGAATTTCTTAGTAAGAAGGATTATTCTATCTCCTTCTTTATAGTTTTTCTCATACTGTAAAACCCAATTCCAACCAATACTATCCTCTGAACCCTTATAAGGGTTCACGCTATATGCAGAAATAAGATAATTCACCATTTCACCTCCCAAGAATCAATGTTGAAAGCATATGATTTTTTCTAACGACGTATTTTGACAGAAAAATCGGAGCAATCAATCCAAAAAACAGCATCATCCATGCGTATACTAAATAATCAAATCCTAAAATTTTTCCACATACAACAAAAATCGCCTGCTGCACATAATAACCAATCATATATATATCCATTCCATAATCACCTAGCACCATCCATAGCTTTTCTCCACAATGGTAATGTTCAATCTGCACTGCAATAACAAAAAGCAGAAATACGCCAATAACGGTTACTGCAGTTGCCAAACTCCAAGACTGAGACTTATAAATACTAACAAACGCAAGCATCATATATCCTACGGAAACAACCGCTATTAACACTATTCCTTTTACTGACATGAGTAGTTCGGAATTCTTTATTATTTCAAAAAGATGCTTTCTCACAGCACCGCCCATAAAGTAAATCCATGCGTAACTCAAGAAAAAGCCAACAATATATCCAGACTGTTTTAATACAACAGTGTTTAGCATATATAGTACAAACATAACACCCGCTAAAACCGTACGACTCACACTATCAAATAAGATTCCAAAAATAGAAATAACAAACAAAGCATACAGAAACCAAAGACCACCATTCGGATTGTTTCTTCCAATTAAAACATCTACTGCAAGAGTAGAATAATTAAGTGGATTCCTTGCAAATGCTCCAAATAATAGCTTAAGAACGGCTGTGACCACTGTTAAAAAGAAATACGGCACCATCAGCCGCTTAGCTTTTTTTACAATAGCTTGTTTCTTTTCGCTAATGCTACGTCTTTTCTCGCCTTCAAGAAATCCGCTAATAAAGAAAAAAGCTGGCATATGAAAACAATAAACAAAACTTTTTATAAAACCCAAAATAGTAGGCGTTTCTGTCGGATTAAAAGAATGTCCAATGACGACACAAAGCACAGCCATTCCACGCATTATATTTATTTCATTAAAATATTGTTTTTTACTTTTTTCCATCGTCAAGCCTTTCTCTTTCTATCTCTAAAAATTGTTCTACCCTTTGTTTTGTAGAAAGTTTGTATCTGTATTTCATGCAGTTTTCAATATACATTTCACTGTTAGAAACCACGTCATTCAAATCGGATTTATTCCACTGTTTCTTCGCAATGCCAAGTTGATAATCTTTGATATAGGTAGAATTTAGCGGAACGTCTGTTGTGACAATAGGCGTTCCAACTTCAAACTCTTTGGGAAGATGGTCAAAATACGGCAAAATATATGCTCCCCTCTTCATTCCCTAATCCTTGTCCTCTCCACATCTTCCTCAATCCCACTTTAACTAGAGCAGTTGCATGACATAATTATTCTTTTATATCTCGTTTCCACTTTCCATACAATAATTGACTCGGAAGGAAAAGAGCACAATATAAAATTTTGTCACTACTATTACTCAAAAGCTCACCACTTTTTCTTCCAGCGAACTTTCCGTATATTTGATACTGCAGCATTGATTTGATTCTTATTTTCATGCAAGCATTCGAGTCCAAGAATGCCTCTGCTCTAGCTATGCATCCATTCGGGGACTTTATATTGTGTTTTCTACGGTTATTAGTCAGACCATCTTCGAGATAATCTGAAATGTAAATTACACGATTAAAGAATCGCATTTTATACTTTTCAGACATTCTAACCCAAACGATATCCTCACCTAGAAACTTTTCCCCTTGAAACTCAGGAAATAGATATTCTTTTAGACAGTGCGTATACCATACTTCCGCCATATCTCCACCAATATTTCTATTAATTCGGCACTCAACATAGGACTCTTTCATCCCATCCTGTGGCACACCAGATGTACTTAGATATCCACCATCCGGCTTTCCTCTCAAAAAGCTAAAGCCACAAAGATCACTCTCGTTTTTGTACTTTTTATAAATCTCATTGACACAAGAAATTGCATCTACTGTAAGAGAATCATCGCTGTCAACAATAAATGTCAACGGAGCCTTTATAAACTGATATGCATAATTCAGAGCCGTGTGCTTTCCGCCATTTTCTTTTTTATGATAAGAAATTGGAAAATCTGCCGTCTGTTTCATTTGCTCGACACGTTCGCTTGTATCATCCGTACTACCATCATCTACAATGAGCCACTCAAAGTCCTTACAGTCCTGAGCACATAAGGATTCATATAGTTTTTCCAGAAGTTTTCCTCTATTGTAGGCGGGTGTAAGAACTGTTATATTGCTCATTTTAGACCCCTATCATTTTTATAATTTCACTTTTCTAACTAAATTATCCTGGACAATCTGCAACACACTTGACAAAAGTAGGGTTAATCCAATTGTCCACAATACAATTTCCAAGTTACCTACTTGTTTTCCTTCCGTTGTCTCCTTTTCAAAGAAATAAAGAATAAACGGATGGATGATATAAATTTCATAAGATATTGTTCCTAACCAAATCAGAAATCTTTTCTGTATCTTCACTTTTTTCAATAATTCAATTAGAGGAACAATAAATGCTATCGTGATAATATTCCGAAGAACCGACTGAAACAATTGATTATCAAAACCCACCACACTTAATGTGAGTCTTCCGATAAACAAAATTACAAAAGCTACAATTGCAACAATTTCTTTCCTCAAAAAACCGATTTCAAAATAAGAATCAATTTTTCTCTCATACATCGCCCACAAAATGCCGAGAGGCATTCCAATAATAGATGCATACATTTCATCTCGCGGGTTAACAAAAGCACTTATCAAGATATAAGCAATAGTTATAACCGCAAACCAATATGCTCCTACATTGATTTCTGTATGGTTAAACACTGCATAGAATACAATGTATACGGCTATAATCACCCATATAAACCAAAGCGGTTGAATGTATCGAATTGTAAATACTTCAGCAATTGCTCTTGTAGGTGTTTGCCCCCCCCGATAATTTCCAGTCCTATCCAGACGATTGCGACTATCACATAGGGAGCAATAATGTTCAAAAGCCTTTTGGACAGAAAACCTTGAAGATAATTTCTCTTTTGCAGTAACCCACAGGTCAAGCCATAGCCTGACATAAAGAAGAAGAATCCCACTATCGGAAAAGCAATGTACCAAATCGGTTTCACATACACAGGTAAATTTGATAACCGAAAAGATATGTGGTGCAACATGATAATTATTGCCGCAATTCCTTTACAGCAATTCGTAGTCGTCCTATCCAATCGGCCACCCATTACTTCGTCTCCATCTGCTGTGCAATATCAGCATCCACGATTTCCTCGCCGGTCTTATGCTTCAGCTGCTCCTTGGAGGCTTCACTCAGGCCGTTATTGATTACACAGTTCATATCGCAGGTGCTGCACTTGTCCAAATCCTCTTTAGTAACTTTGCCATCACGATAATCGCGGCAGATTTTCAGCTCATACATGCTGTACGGATGCTTGGTGAACAGAGCCTTGAACTTGTGAACCAGAACCCAGATAGCCGGCTTCCAGATGTACTTGTGCATAGCCGGGCTGACAGAACCGATCATCCAGCAGTCACGGTCACAGCAGCGAACCTTTGCACGAACCTTCTCTGCTTCAGGGCTGTTCCAAAGCTCGTCCCAGGTTTGATTGTTCAGGTTGCCCATGACCTCTTTGTCCTTGGTACCGTTGCAAGGCATGACATCGCCATACGGGTCGATGAAGAAGGTATCAAAGCTCATATCGCAAGGCAGCAGACGCTTCTGACCGTAGATGTAGTTGATCAGGCCGTGGTTAAAGTACGCACGAAACCACTTCTTCGGGCTGTTGCTGCGAAGCAGTTCGTTGACCAGATTCTCGAAGTTCTTAGCAACCATCGGACGGTCATGGATAATGTTCTTGGCCTCAACAAAGTAGAAGCTGTTGTGCAGAGATGCTGTTGCGAACTCCATGCCCATCTCGTTGGAGATTTTGTACAGCGGAACCAGGTCAGGAGCATTCTTGTCCTGAACGGTCATACCAAAACCGACATCCTTCATGCCCATTTCACGCAGCTTCTTCAGTGTGCCGTAACCACGCTGGTAGCCGTTCTGCAGGCCACGAATCTCATTGTTGGTCTGCTCCAGACCCTCGATAGAGATACGAATACCGATTTGAGGGAACTCCTTACACAAATCAACGATACGATCTGTGAAGAAACCGTTCGTGGAAATAACGATACGGTCAGACTTCTTGTACAGTTCACGCACGATATCCTTCAGGTCGGTACGGATGAACGGCTCACCACCGGTGATGTTGGTAAAGTACATCTTCGGCAGCTTCTTGATGGTTTCAATGCTGATTTCTTCTTCCGGCTTGGAAGGTGCCTTATAACGGTTGCACATGGAGCAACGAGCATTGCAGCGGTAAGTGACGATAACCGTACCATTCAGTTTCTTTTCGTTATTGTTAGCCATTTTTCTAATACCTCTATCTCTCTTTTTATCTATAAACTTTCATAATTTTCTCGTAATACTCATCGATGGTATCGAAGCTGATGTCCTTGCAGTTCGCACTGTACTCCGCACACAGCTTCTTATCACCCCAGAGCTTCTCTATCTTTCTCTTCAAATCTTTCCCGTTACCGCTTTCAAACAGCTCGCCGGTCTTGCCAACCTGAATCAGTTCCGGGATACCGCCGATGTTCGCTCCCAGCACTGGTGTGCCATACATCTGGGATTCCATCACAGAGAACGGGCAGTTCTCATACCACTCAGAAGGATAAATGGAGAACCGTGCCTCACGGATCAGCTTCTCCAGTGCCTCGCCTTTCTGGAAGCCAACGTTCTTGATGTTCTTAATACCATTTACTGTCTCTTCCAGTGGGCCAGTACCGGCGAAGATGAACTGCACATCCTGCAGTTCTTTACAGACCTTGATGAGCGTACCGATACCCTTCTCCTCCGAGAAGCGGCCGAAGTAGAGGACGTAATCCTTCTTTGGAGTCTCTTTCCACTCCACCTTATCGATGAAGTTGTGCATTGCCACGGTCTTCGTCGCAAACAGCGGGTTGCTGTCCATCTTGCTCTTCATGAACTCCGAGCAGCAGATCATGGTGTCAATGTACTTATAGGTGCCTTTCCACTTCCAGAACTCCGCTTCCATCATGCCAATGGCAGATTTCGCCGTGGAGCCGTGAATGCACTTGCCTTTCATGCAGTTCGCGAAATGACCGCCGAGACACTTCTCACAGTTCTGGTGGGCGTTCGGATTGTTCAGCATGTGGTTCGGGCAGACCAGCTGGTAGTCATGTGCCGTGAAGATGATTTTGCAATCTCTTCCGGTCTCCTTGCGCCACTTCACGATTTCCAGGATGATGGAAGGTGTCAGCTGGTAGTTAAAATTATTCAGGTGACAGACATCCGGCTTGAAGTCATCTAGTACTAGTCTTAATTTTTCTCTTGCTTCCTTGCTGTAGATGGTCTTGATCGGGTAGGTCAGCTTGCTCAGTTTACTGCCGCCGTGGAAGTCCATATCAGATGTATAAGCATTGACACGGTTGCCCACACAGCGGCCTTCGTGTTCCATACCGAAGTACTGAACCTCGTGTCCGTGCTGCTCCAGTGCCTCACCCAGCTTAAATATGTACGTCTCCGATCCGCCATTCGGATATAAAAATTTATTTATTATTAATACTCTCATCGGCTCTTCTCCTCATACAATGCAAGTGTTTTATCCACTACTTCATCCCAGTTGTATTTTGCACAGATAAAGTCGGCTGCCTGTTCTTTTAACTTTCCTACCTTCCGAATATCATCGCATGCGTCCTGCAGTTTTTCTGTCAGGTCCTTGATATTGGATTTTCGGAATATGATTGCTTTATCTTCTACCACCTCGGTACATTCCGGTATATCAGATACCAGACAAGCATTTCCATAACTCATGGCTTCCAGAAGACTTAATGGCATTCCTTCCAGATCAGACGGCAGCGTATAGATGTAAGCGTTGCTGTATAATTCATCCAGCATCGCTCCCTGCACAAATCCGGTAAAGAGAATCCGATCGTCACCCTTCGCCAGTTCTTTCAATTCCTTCATAAAGGAATCTGTATCACTGGAACCGCCTGCGATGACCAGCTTTTTATCTGTTTTGACATCCTTGAACGCTTCAACCAAATACCGGATACCTTTTT
>OLQK01000297.1_pt1 | contig 59328 bp, 55 predicted proteins | sample 1672501 | NCBI WGS metagenome assembly OLQK01 (sample SAMEA3136693, study PRJEB25190) | human gut metagenome | biome: human gut; feature: human-associated habitat; material: faeces | place: Austria | collected 2013
GCAAGGGCGGGTTGGGCCACTATTTTCTACTTGACGGTTCATCGGTCATATGAGCCAAGGGACGCAGCGGAACACCCAGCTGGGGCACATGCCTAGAACACCGGATGGAACGCGCAGGCAAAATCGGTGCGACGAAAAGCGTCAGCGCGGCAAACCTGCACTGCCGCAGCGCACAACATGTGTCTGCAGCTGCTCCAAATCGTCGCGCGTATCCACGTCGAACAGCTCCCATTCGCTTGAAACCTCGATGGTTCGAACGTATTCCGCATGCGCTTTTGCCACGAAGCCGCCACCCTTACCACGGGGAAGAGAACGAAGCTCGTCGAACGCCCATGAAGGAAAAAGCACGGGCGTACCCGGCACGCCATCGAAGCTGGTGCGCCAAATGCGCGCAACGCCGTTCTCTGCAGCATTGCACCCCACGGCGTCATGTTTCACGGCACCGGCGACATCGGATTCCGCAGCATCACACCCAGCAGCAGCATCAACGTCGCACTCCACAGCATCGAGCTCCATGGCGTAGTCCTCGGCAACGCCGCCTTCCGCAGTATCGGCCAGCGCTGCACCGACAGCATCGCATCCCACAACATCCGCAACGCCGCGCCCCGCAGCATCGCGTCTCGCGGCACCAGCAGCATCGCGTTCGGCGGCGCGAAGAAGCGCGATGATGCTCGCTGGACGAATAAGCGGCTGGTCGCCCTGGACAAACGTGACCGTATCGCACCCGTCCATGGCCTCCATGCCCAGGCGCACCGTGTCATTCCGACAAGGTTCGTCGTGCAAAATCACCTGCGCGCCCAGCGTCTCGCACAACGCAGCCACGTCAGCATGGCGCGTGACCACCACGCGCCGGCTGAACAAATCATCGGTTGCTCGCACAACATGGCCGACCAACGGCGCGCCGCAAAGCTCAGCCATGAGTTTATTGCCCCCGAAACGCGCTCCCACGCCCGATGCCATAACGATGCATCCGTGCTTCAATGTGCGGTTGTCGGCAGCGTGTGACATAGCGGTATTCGCCTTTGCAAATTCGATGGTTGGACGGGCTGAATTTGAGAATTAATCGCAGGCCACAGTATAATATGGGTGACTATGCCAACCTCAAGTAATGGGGCGAGAAACATTATTACCTTCCAAAAATACGAGCGCCCGCAAACCCTCGACGAAGCCTGGGAGCTCAACCAGAAAAAGCGCAACCGCATCGTGGCCGGCACCATGTGGATGAAAATGGGCACCCACTCCTTCGGCACCGCCATCGATTTGTGCGATCTGGGCCTCAACCAAATCGAAGAAACCGACGAGGAATTCCGCATTGGTGCCATGGTCACCCTGCGCCAAATGGAGAAGCATCCAGGCCTCGCCGCCTATTCCTGCGGTGCGGTGGAAGCCGCCTTCAAAGACATCGTGGGCGTGCAGTTCCGTAACGGCGCAACGCTCGGCGGAAGCCTGTGGCGCCGCATGGGCTTTTCCGACATTCTCACGGTTTTCCTTGCCATGGATAGTTACGTCGAACTCTACAAGGGCGGCATCGTGCCCCTGGAAGAATTCGCGCGCATGCCTTACGACAAAGACGTTTTGGTGCGCCTCATCGTGAAGAAGCAGCCGGGCGCGTTCTCGTACCAAGCCGTGCGCAAGCAGCGCACTGACATCCCTTCACTGAACTGCGCTGCGGCCCAGGTGGCGGGTGAGTGGCGCGTCGTCGTGGGTTCGCGTCCCGCGCGTGCCGTGGTGCTTCGCGATGAGCAGGGGCTCCTCGCCGGCGGCATTACCGAGGAAAGCGCCGCCGCGTTCGCCGACTACGCCGCCGGCGCCGTGACCGTCTCGGGCAACATGTGGGGCAGCGCCAAATACCGACGCGCACTCGTGCCCGTGCTCACGCGTCGCGCACTTCTGGCCCTGAAGGAGGTGCAGTAATGGAAATCAAAATCAAGCTGAACGGAACCATGGTTTCCGACGACGTTCCCGCCGACACGCTCCTCATCGATTTCGTGCGCGCGCATGGCTGCTTGAGCGTGAAGCGCGGCTGCGAAACCTCGAGCTGCGGTTTGTGTACCGTGCTCATGGACGACGAACCCGTGCTTTCGTGCTCAACGCTCGCGGCACGCGCCAACGGCCGCAGCGTGCACACGCTCGAAGGTCTGCAAGAAGAAGCGTCGGAATTCGTCGGCTTCATTGCCGACCAAGGCGCTGAGCAATGCGGCTTTTGCAATCCCGGCTTCGTCATGAATACCATCGCGCTGCTTCGCGAAAACCCCAACCCGTCTGACGGGGAAATTCTCGCGTACCTGAGCGGCAACCTGTGCCGCTGCTCGGGCTATGAAGGCCAGCTGCGCGGCATCCGCGCCTTCCTGAACAGTAGGCATGAGGAAGGGGCCAACCATGAATAGGCCCGAGTACCAATCGGTGGGCAAGTCGGTCCGCAAGAAAGACGCGATGCAGCAACTGCTGGGCAAGCCCCTGTATACCGAAGATATCGTGCGCGATGCACTCGTGGTGAAGCTGCTGCGAAGCCCGCACGCCAATGCCATCGTCGAGACCATCGACACCTCGAAGGCGAAAAAGGTCGCCGGCGTGGTTGACGTATTCACGTGGGAAGACGTGCCGAACGAGCGCTTTTCGAACGCGGGCCAAACCTACCCCGAAACGAGCCCCTACGACCGCCTCATCATCGATCGCCACGTTCGCTTTGTAGGCGACGTGGTGGCAATCGTCGCTGCCGAAAATGAAGCAGCCGCCAATAAGGCGCTTGAGCGCATCAAGGTTACCTACGACGTACTCGAACCCGTTTTGGACTTCCGCACCGCCAAAGACAACCCGGTGCTCGTGCATCCCGAAGACAACTGGCGCATGCTGTGCGATTTGGGCGGCGACAATACGCGCAACCTCGTGGGCACCACGGCCGACGAAGGCGGCGACATCGAGGCCGTGCTGGCCGATTGCGATGTGGTTTTGGAACGCACCTACCACACCAAGGCCTACAACCAAGCAATGATGGAGACCTTCCGCACCTACACCGAGCTCGACCGCTACGGGCGCTTGCACGTGATTTCATCCACGCAGGTCGTCTTTCATGTGCGCCGCATCTTATCGAACGCGCTCGGCATTCCGAAAGGCCGCATTCGCGTCGAAAAGCCCCGCATCGGCGGAGGCTTCGGCGCAAAGCAGACCGCAGTGTGCGAGGTGTACCCCGCATTCGTCACGATGAAGACGGGCCGTGCCGCCATGTGCGTATACACGCGCGAAGAATCGCAGACCTGCGGCTCTCCGCGCCACGAGATGGAAATCACCGTGCGCTTGGGCGCGAACAACGACGGCCGCATTCGCGCGCTCGGCGTGACCACGCTGTCGAATTCGGGCGCCTATGGCGAGCACGGCTGGGCGACGGTCGGCCTTACTGGCCATAAGTCCATTCCGCTGTATACCGGATCGCTCGAAGCGTTCAAATTTACTGCAAACGTGGTGTACACGAACATGCAGCCTTCGGGCGCCTACCGAGGCTTCGGCGCCACGCAGGGCCAATTCGCCGTTGAAACCACCGTGAACGAGCTGGCCGAAAAGCTCGGCCGCGACCCCGTTGAGCTGCGCGAACAGAACATGGTGCGCGAAGGCATGGAGATGCCCGCATACTTCGGCGAAATCGCCAACGCGTGCGCACTCGACCGCTGCTTGAAGCATTGCGCCGACATGTTCGACTGGAAAGCGAAATACCCCGTGCGCGACATGGGCAACGGCAAGGTTCGCGCGGCGGGCGTGGGCATGTCGATGCAAGGCTCAGGCATTTCCGGCATTGACGTGGGCTCGGTCACCATCAAGCTCAACGACGACGGCACGTACATGCTGATCATCGGCGCGGCGGACATGGGCACAGGCTGCGACACCATTTTGGCGCAGATGGTCGCCGAGCATATGGATTGCTCGGTCGACGATGTTTCCGTGTTTGGCGCCGACACCGACGCGTCGCCCTACGATTCGGGCTCATATGCCTCTTCCACCACGTATGTCACCGGCATGGCGGTGCAAAAGGCGTGCACGCAGCTGAAAGAACGCTTGTGCGCCATCGCCGCCGAAGCGCTGGAGTGCGACGCGAACGAGCTGAGCTTCGAAGACGGGCGCGTGGTGCGCGAAGCGACGGGCGAGGAAATGTCACTCGTCGACGTGGCCACGAAAAGCCAGGTAAGCAATTGCCTGGCACCCGAAGCCACCGCCATGCATTCTTCCCCTGTCTCGCCGCCGCCGTTCATGGTGGGCATGGCCGAGATTGAGCTTGACCGCGAAACCGGCGTAGTTGAAGTGCTCAATTACGCGAGCGTCGTCGACTGCGGTATTCCCATCAATCCGGCACTTGCGCGCATTCAGGCCGAAGGCGGCATCGTGCAGGGCATCGGCCACACGCTCATGGAGGACGTGACGCGCACGCCCAAGGGTCGCATTCGCGAATCAAACCTGTTCACGTACCGTTTGCCCACTCGTCTTGACACGGGCCGCATTCGCGTCGAGTTCGAGAATTCCTACGAACCCACGGGTCCGTTCGGCGCGAAGTCGATCGGCGAAATCGTCATTAATACGCCGGCCCCCGCGATTACGCAGGCAATTTACCGCGCGACGGGCGTGTGGCATCGCGAGCTGCCCATTCTGCCCGAGCATATCGTGCTCGCGAAACCCGAGGAGTAGGCATTCTAAGCGAGTTTTTGCACATACCGCGGAAAACCACGGCCATCATCGGAAGCGGCGGGAAATCGACGCTTCTGCGCGCCCTGGCCGAAGAGCTGGCAACCGGAGGAGCCGCGAACGCGGAATTCGTAGCCGCTGAAACTGCAACCGATAAGCCCCAGGTCGGAAAATCGCCGAACGAAGACCGCCCGACCAAGGAGGCCGCAGGCGATAAGCCGTCGGTTGATGGCGGCGAGCCGTCAACCAGGCGCCCCGCCGCAAAAGAGAACGCCATCGCCGAAGCGGCGCACCGCGCACACGTAATCGTGTCCACGAGCACCAAAATGTTCGTACCCGATTGGTGTCCGGTTCTGGTCGACCCCACAATGGACGAAGTGCGATTAGCGCTATCGACGCACCCCATCGTCTGCGTGGGACGCATCCATGGGCCAACGGGCAAGCTTGACGCGCCGCGCATAGCGTTTTCGGAACTGGAAGCCGCGGCCGACTACCTGCTCGTTGAAGCCGATGGAGCAAAAATGCTGCCCCTGAAAGCGCATGCGGAACATGAGCCCATGATTCCCGAATGCGCGAAGCGAACGGTCTGCGTCGTGGGAATCGATGGCGTGGGCAGCCCTATTTCGCAGGCCTGCCACCGAGCGGAACGCTTTGCGCAGCTGGCAGACGCCTCGACCGCCGATGCCGTAACGCCCGAAATGGTAGCGCGCGTGCTTGAAGCCGAAGGCCTGCACGATATGGTTTTGATTAACAAGGTTGAATCCGACAACGACCGGCGAGCCGCCGAGCGCATAGCGGCGCTCTGCACAACCCCTGTGGTTGCGGGAAGCCTTTGGAGGAAAGAATTTCGATGCTTGCGATAATCCGCGGAGCTGGCGATATCGCCAGCGCGATTGCATTGCGCCTGCACAAATGCGGCGCCTCCGTCATTATGACGGAGGTCGAACATCCCTTGACGGTCCGTCGTACAGTCGCCTTCAGCGAAGCTATTCATTCAGGGAAAACCCAGGTGGAAGGCGTCGTTGGCGTGCGTGCTGAAAGCGTCGATGATGCGCTGCGACGAGCACTCGAAGGGGTCGTTCCCGTGCTCGTCGACCCGAAATGCTCATGCATTTGGCTTGAACCCGACGTGCTGGTCGACGCCATTTTGGCCAAGCGCAACGTGGGAACCACCATCGGCATGGCACCTATCGTAATTGGCATTGGCCCCGGATTCACGGCGGGCGACGACTGCCACGCCGTGGTCGAAACCATGCGCGGTCACACGCTCGGTCGCGTGTATTACGAGGGTTCGGCACTTCCAAACACCGCAGTGCCGGGGCTTGTAGGCGGCTTCGCAGGCGAGCGCGTGCTGCGCGCGCCAAGCGATGGAACTTTCCGCGAAGTCGCTTCAATTCGCGACCACGTCGAGGCGGGACAGGCCGTCGCATACGTGGACGACGCCCCTGTTATTGCCACCCTCACCGGCACGCTACGAGGCCTGCTTGCTGGCGGAACGCATGTTACCAAGGGCTTGAAGTGCGGCGACATTGATCCGCGCGACGAAGTGAGCCACTGCGAAACGGTATCGGACAAAGGCCTGGCAGTCGCAGGCGGCGTGCTGGAAGCCATTCTTCATTTGAGCGACACGCTCACGAAAGCATAGGCGGAATAAAACATGCGAACGATTGCAGAACACATCGCGCGTGCCTCGCGCGAGGCACGCGATTTGGTGCTGGTTACCATAATGGAAAGTAAAGGCTCCACGCCACGCCACGCGGGCTCGCAAATGCTCGTCGACGAAAACGGGCTTGTGTGCGGCACCATTGGCGGCGGCGCCGTCGAGGCCCACGCCATCAAGAAAGCTCGTGGCATGCTGGGCGGCAATCTGAGCCTCGTCGAAAACATGGAACTGAAGCTCGCCTCCAAAAAAGGCCTGAATATGCCCTGCGGCGGGGACGCAACCCTTCTGTACACGCCCGTGAATGCCAGCGATACGCATTGGCGCGATGCTGCACGCGAAATGCTTCACTGCATTGACCAGCGCATTCCTTCCTATCTCGTCGTGAAATGCCCCGAAGACGAACAATCGAGCGAAAGCACTGTCGCCCTGCTCGATGCCAACGGCGCGCCGTTGGCAGGGGAGCGCGGCATGCAGGCGAGCCTCATCGCAGGTCTTGAGCACAGAGCCGTCATTGACGGCCGTTTCGTGATGCCCGTCTCGCTGCCCACGCGAGCCATCGTTTTCGGTGGCGGGCACGTGGGCCGCGCGACCGTATCGGCCCTCTCGCGCGTCGGGTTCTGCTGCACATTGTTCGATTGCCGCCCCGAATTCGCCCAACGCTCGCGCGTGCCCGAAGCGCATGATGTCATCTTGGGCGATTACGACAACATCGCAGCGTCGCTGACCTTGGACAAGCACGATTTCGTCATCATCATGACACACACCCATCGCAGCGATTACGCCCTTCTTGAGCAGGTGCTTCCCCGGCCTTTGGCATACGTCGGGCTCATGGGGTCACGGCGAAAAATCGCGACCGGGCGAGAGCTCATGCTGAATGCGGGAATATCGCAAGAGGCGATTGACGCCGTACATATGCCCATCGGCCTTGACATCGCCGCAGAAACGCCCGAGGAAATCGCCGTGAGCGTCGCGGCGGAGTGCATCATGCGCCGCGCGGAAATGCGGAGGGGCGATGCATAACCTTATACAAACGAATGGAGGCGACAGCGCGTAAGCGCGCCATGCAAGAAGGCACGAATAAGGCAACGACACGCTAATCACCTTACCGCAGTCGCCTTCTACGCGAACAGGGGCACTCAGGCCACACATGTCGACCACGTGAAGACCTCTTCACGAAAGGCCGACAAGTAGGCAATCGCGCCGCTTCCTCGCCACGCGCGTTTATACTGGTGTGAAAAGCAAGCAGGGGCGCACGGCGCCTCGTCCCACCAACCGACAGGACCCCATGAACAAGCACAGCATTCGATACGTTCTTATTCTTGTAGCGGCCATCGCAGCGGCAGCACTCATCGTCGTTCGCTTCGACGGCGTGTGCGAAATCTTCTCAACCGTATGCCAAGCATTGCAGCCGCTGGCGGTGGGCGCCGTCATGGCATACCTGCTCAACTTCATCGCCGCGAGCCTGGAATCGCGATGGTTCCCCCGCTCGACCAACGTCTTTGTCACTAAGAGCCGCCGCCCGATTTGTGTCATTTTGGCAATTGCCGCTGTCACGCTCGCGCTCGTTGCGCTCATCACATTCGTGGGCAGCGAGTTCAAATCGGTCGGCTCGGCTATCATCAATGGCGTTTCCGAAGGCGCGACCATGGCTTCGCAAGCAATTGCGAACCTTCCCGGTGCCGAAAAGAGCATGATCCTCAACGATGCCACATGGAGCTCCCTGGGCGAGAAGGCCCTGGCAGCCATAGGCGGAACCGACCAAGCGCTGCGCATCGTGGCCCAAACGAGCGGCGAGGTCGCACACGTGACGCTGTCCATTCTGCTGGGCATGATTTTCGCGCTGTACCTGCTGCTCGACAAAGACCGCGTGCATGCCGGCGCCATGCGCCTTGCGACTCTCATTCCCAGCGACGAAGTGCGCGAGCGCGTGCTCCACGCATGCGCCATTACCAACGATTGCTTCTCACGCTTTATTCGCGGCCAATGCATCGAGGCAGTCATCTTGGGTACGCTGTGCGCTATCGGCGGCACCATCCTGCATTTTCCCTACGCAGCCTCAATTGGCCTTATTGTGGGTGTGACCTCGCTCATTCCGTTCGCCGGCGCATGGATCGGCGGCATCATGGGCGCTGCGATGATCCTGTCGCAAGACCCCTTGCAAGCGGTACAGTTCATCATCTTCCTGATTATTCTGCAGCAAATCGAGGGCCACTTGATTTACCCGAACGTCGTGGGCCAGTCGGTGGGTCTGCCGAGCATCTGGGTGTTTGTCGCGGTTATCGCCGGCGGCTCGCTGTTCGGCCTTCTAGGCGTGCTTTTGGGCGTGCCCGTGATTTCCACCGTGCGCACGCTGCTCATGGAACACTTCGCCAAAATGGATGAGGAAAAAGAATCTGCTAAATGCTCGTAGCGTTTAGCAGGTTTGACGACAAAATCGGGCCCAAGGCATTACCGCATCTGAGCTTCCGTTTGAAGGGTGAGCGCATCGGGATGCTCGGGCCACGGCGGGGGAGCCATCACCGCCATATCAAGGCGAAGCGTTTGTGCAATGAGCGTCGCGAGCTCTTCGTCGGTAATGTCGGGCTTCGCCTTCATCATACCCACGATACCAAAAAGCACCAGGCCGAACGTCTCGGGAATCAGCTGAATATCAATGGTTCGATACGCCATATATTCCGACACGATGTAGTTCTGAATGCAGGCGACGCTTTCACGAACGGCCCGCGTAGCGAATTGGTCGCGCATCCCCAGCTCTTCAAGCACAGCGAACATGGGGCGCGGCTGCCCCGAACTCGTATACAAAGTGCGCCTGAACGCGGCAACGCATTTCTTCAGCTCTGAAGGCGTGTCACCGAACGCACGTAGCTCGTTCCATGTCGATACGCTTTCGACGATATCTTCAAGGAAATCGTCAAGTACGGCATCAATCACGGCCTGTTTATTTGGGAAATAGTAGTACACAAGGCTGCGTGCCACGCCGGCCTTGCGCGCAATGGCCGCCATGCTCGTGGCGGCCACGCCTTCAGTCTCGAACAGCTCGCGCGCCGCCTGCATGATATCCCCGGCCACGCCATTCAACCGCACGCTCTGCCTCACCTGGCGCGTGACGTGATGCGGCAGGTCGGAAGCGAATTCGGAAATGGAAGCACTCTTTCGCGCCGGCACGACGGCTCCTTCGCCTAGCATGAGGCCGTCGTGCCAAACGCGATGCACGAAAACGAAATGCGCCGGTTAGCGATTCTCTTCAACGACCTCTCGATAATTCTTGGTGTCATTATAGAGCTCATCTTTCAGCGGGTTGAGCTTACGCGCGCGAATTCGATGGAGCTGGTAGGCGGCAAGCGCCACGTTGGAAATCAACGCAATCAGACTTACGACAAAGAACGCAGTGGGATTATGCGTCGTGGGAATTTCCGCAAACGTATAGAACTGCGGGAGCGCCATGGCGAACATCGCATAGAGCGCCAGGGTTTGCGCGCGATGCTGCAACCATGCACCACGCTTCGTGAAGAACGTGGGGACGGTGCAGGCAATGAGCAGAGCCAGGCCCGTGTACGTGGAATGGTCGGACATGCAGTTATACGTGTACGCGAAATTCCACAGATCGTAGGCGATAATCCACATCCAGAGCATATCGGGCCAAATCATGTCACGCGATTTATCTTTCGAGATGAAAATGCCGAACCAGCCGCAAATGGTGATGATGTTCAAAATGCCGGCGATCGCATTCATAATGTTCCACGGGCCGGAAATCATCCACACGTGGTCGACGACGGCGCCGTCCCACAGGCCGTAGGTATACATCTGGATGTCGCGCACCACGGCTTCGCAAATATTGATCGCCAAAATGAGCGGCGGAAAACACAGCGCCCATCGCTTCTCATACAAATGATGCTCGCGGCCATCGGCACCACGCCATTTCACGAATCGCAACGCCATGAATCCAACGCAGCCCGCCAGCGCAGAATACGTTTTCGCCCAATTAAACCAGTTTCCCGTGCCATACTCGTTGCCGGGCGCAGCAGTGTGGGGCCATACGAAAATCGTGAACACGACGGGGGCGACCACGAACAGCGCAACGCCACCCCATACGCTCGTGCGTCCAAATTCGTTGAATGCCATAAGGGCGAACACGACGAACAGCCAAATCGCCCACACCATAGGGTCAGATGCTTGATACAGAATACCCATGGTCTTCCTCCTTGAATCGAGCGCGCGCCGCCGCAGCCTTTTGGGACGCACAGCGGCGCGTCGAACATCGGCGTTAGGAACGCTCAACCATAGTTTTGACGCGGCCCTTTTCATCCCACGCGGCGGCGTAGCCGAACTCCTCCAGGTTTGCCAAAGCGGCCTCGCGCTGGCCTTCGGGGACGTCGATGCTTTCGAGGTACACCTTGCGGAAGCCCGGGTTGTCGATATAAAGCTCCTGCTTGAAGGGGTTGCGCTTCTTGCCGAAAATCGTGTAAGCCTGGTAGACGAACACGCACACGTTGAAAATGAGCGCAATGGCCGAAATCGTCATGTGAGCTGCGGGGGCGTTCGTGGAATGCACCACGCACGCCGGATGCAAGAAGAACCACGGCACCGTCATGGTCACAATCATGTTCACGGCAAGCGTACGAACGCGGTGCTGAGCATAGGCGCCACGCTTAATGAAGAACGCGGGGATCGTGCACGCCGCCAGCAGCACCAGGCCGCAATACATGGAGCGATCGGAAACGCTGTTGTAGGTGTAGGCGAAGTTCCACAGGTCATAGCCAATAATCCAGAACCACAGCTGGTCGGGCCAAACGTAGTCTTTCTTCTTGCCGCGGCCAACGATAATGCCGAAGAAACCGCAGATGCACAGCGCGTTCAGAATGCCCGCGACGCCATTCATCACATTCCACGGGCCGCCAACCACCATGTAACCATCCACGATGCCGTTGACGCCCGTGAGCTGGAAGTCGCGAATGCACGCCTCAAGAATATTGATCGCGAAAATGATCGGTGGAATGCACACGATGTATTTCTTCTGGAAGGAGGGGAAGTACACAATGAGCCATCCGAGAATCGCGCCCGCGAGGCACGAATACGTTTTCACCCATTGAAACCACGTGCCCGCGCCCGTGCCTTCGACAGCGGTGTGGGGCCAAACGAAAATGGTCAAGGCGAGCGGCAAAGCGATGAAAATCGCGGCGCCAACCCATTTGTTGAGGCGAGAAAGCTCGTTCATGCCAATCAGAAATACCAGATAGAGCAGAACGCTCACAATCGCCGTTGCCGAAAGCGGCTCGTAAAAGAACATGGCGGTTCCCCTTTCCCTCTTGCGTATCTGCGAACCCGTTCGGATGGCCCATTTCCCCGATGGTCCCAATTGCTGCAGTTCGCTTTCTAGGCCGCAGTGTAACAAGGGGATTTTTCGTTGGTTTGACGCTTTAGGGTTGATTCGTCAAGGCAAGGGTAGAGAGATTCGTTCGAGCGGCTTTGTTTTCCTGCTTCATGCGCGGCGCGCACGCCTTTCGCACGTTGCGCGCATGGCGCTCACCGACATAGGCCTATGGTATGGGCCACCGGCGTGCGCCATGGCTCAAACTGCTCGCCGTAGAGGCGTATGCCAAGCTGATTCCTCAGCCGCCACTCCCGAACGGCCCGGCGTAGCGACAATCGAAACCTGTTAAATGCTCGTAGCATTTAACAGGTTTGAACAACAACGAACGCAACGAGGCTGCGCCCTATGAAATTCCCTAAAGCGAAAAAGATGACGAAGCGCACGATTGACCTCGTGCATCTTGCGGCGACATCCGTATGGCTCGGCGGGTCCATCGTGCTTTTCGTGCTCAGCCTCGACGGAGGCGCCTCACTCGGGCTCACCAGCGCCGACACGCAGCTTACGATTGAAGCGTTTCGTCGGAAATTTATCGGGCCGTGTATCCCTCTCCTTATGGCTACGGCCGTTTTGTATGGCATTTCGACACCATGGGGTTTCGCAAAGCACGGTTGGCTCGTCGCGAAATGGGTACTCGCCGTGGCTGTTATCGTGAGCTTCGCAATTCTGCCATATTCAACGGCCTCGGTTGGCGCGGCGCTCGCATGCGTAATTGCGCTCTTCACGATTTCCGTCTATAAGCCCGACAAGAAAAAGGCGAAAGCAAAACCCGAGAAAGCAAAGGTGGGAAAGACAAACAACGCGTGAGCGAATTGAATTCGCGGCAAAAGGAAGGTCGTCCTCCAGAACGTAAAGCGAGGCACATGGAGCATAGCATGACCGTGGCGCATATCTTGCGGCTCGTGGCGCGAAACGCAGCCTGCGCCGCCCATCGCGCCATGTAGAAAATCTCGCATGGGCAATGCTTCACATCAAACGCTCGTTATTGTCTCCGTCGCCGACGCCAATCGCCAGCCTATTCTGGCCGCCTCGGCCCGTTTCCGTCTATTCTTCAGGTGTATACCACTCGCAGGGGTCAGGTGCCGCAAGAGCACGAATACCTGCGATAATAATCTCGATTCCATCATGAAACGCCTGGTCGGAATAGGCACCTTCAACCGTCTCAGCCCATTCGGGCGCATCGACGGGAACCCTGATTTCATCATCGTGAAGCGCATTGATCATATTCACTTCATTAATCATGAACCCACTCAAGAATGCATCGACGATGCGCCAGAAACGTTCGAGGATTTCCTGAGGAATGCCCTGGTCGTGATGCAGCTTTTGTACGCGTTCCGTATGAGCCCTCAAAGCGGGCGAAAGTGCAGTGCCTTTGATTTTGAACAGACATGCTCTCGCATGCCGAACTTTCATCGCGCGAATTGAGGCCGTCGTCCTTCGCACGGTATCGTCCCAACGCTCACCGGGAATGGGAGTCGTATCGACCTCGGAAAATGCAAGGGCACACGCGCCTTGCTGAATGTCGCTGATTGAGGCGCAATGACGGTAGAGCGCCATGGGGGTTTTACCAAGAGCGGTCGCGATTTTTCGCGCAGACGCATTCTCAATGCCTTCCTTATCGGCAATCTCAAGCGCCTTCGCGTAAATAATCTCGGGCGTGAGCGGAGCAGATGCCTCGCTGTTTTCCGTGTTCGTTGGAGTCGCCATAATTCATCAACGCCTTATGTCGGGAATCGTCCGTCAGCGATACTAGCATCGATACGGCCTCAACGAAAAAACTAAACCAAAAACCCTCTTGTCCCCATCATGTCTACGTCGTATACTTTGTCCCATTGGTCTACGCTGTAGACAATGAAGGGGATTCTATAAGGAGGAATTCAGATGAACGAAAACAGTGAGGTCAAGGGCGCTTTCACGCGCCGTAACTTCATGAAGGGCGCACTGGCCGCAGCAGCCGCCATGGGCGTTGGCGCCGTCGCTTCCGGCTGTGGACCGACAGGCGGAAGCGACAAGAAAGACGTGGCAGCAACGGCCGAAAACACCGCAACCGCCGACTACCAGAACATCTACAAAGATGGCGTGAGCCTTATGCCTTCGCGCAAGGCCCCGTGCCCCGGCCCCCGCGGCCCGGTGGCCTTTGAGTCGCGCGAAATCGCCGCGAGCGAAATCAAGCGCACCGAAGACTTCGACGTCGTTGTCGTTGGTGCCGGCGTTGGTGGCCTTATCGCCGGCCTGAAGGCTGCCGACATGGGCGCAAACGTGCTTATTCTTGAAAAGATGACTCGCGGACGCGCCTGCTTCGAGGCCTTCGGCGCCGTGAACGCGAAGTGCCAGGAAGGCACCGAAATCGACAAGACTGCGCTGCTCGATGAAATCTACCGCTCCGCGTACTACCGCACTCGCCCTGAGCCTGCACGCGTCTACGTCGACCGTTCGGGTGAGGCGACCGATTTCTGGCAGGAAATGCTCGACAAGGGCGCCAACGGTTTCGTAATCACCAAAGTCGAGCAGCAGCCGTCCACTTCGGGCTTCCCGGCGACCACGCCCCTCATCGACACCGAGCTCGGCTTCTACGATTCGCCGGCCCTGCCGCCCGATGTCAGCGTTCGTCCGGGCCTTTCCGGCGTGTACGTCTGCCTCGAAATGCAGGATGTCGCTAAAACCGCTTACGATACCGTTGACCTGCGCTTCTCTACGCCCGCAGTGCAGCTTACAACTGGGTCCGACGGCAGCGTGACCGGCGTTATCGCCCGCGACGCAGACGGCTACTTCCAGGCCAACGCGAGCAAGGGCGTCATTCTCGCCACGGGCGGCTACGACGCTAACCCCGAGATGATGCAGGCTTGGACGCGCGTCGAAGATTACGCATATTCCAGCTGGTGGAACCCCGCATGGGGCACCACGGGCGATGGCCATATGATGGGCTTGGCGATTGGCGCCCAGATGGACCCCATTCCGCACCCTGTCATGAACTTCCGTTGGGGCACCCCCGACTCGTTCGCCGATTTCCGCACGTGGGCCGCAATCTCCCTGGGCATTCTCGTCAATGGCCGCGGCAAGCGCTTCGTTCGCGAAGACGCCCCATTCCAGGCTGTCTCGAACGCCCAGAACGCCCAGCCTGGCTACGGCAAGAACTGCTGGTACATCTTCGATGAGGGCATGATTACGGGCATGGAAGATGCCATCGACGAGTTCAAGCAGAAGGGCTGGCTGTTCGAGGGTGCTTCCGTGGAAGAGCTTGCCAACGCCGCCGGCATCGACGCGGAAGGCTTAAAGGCCGAGCTCGATCGCTACATGGCGTTCTGCACGGCCGGCAAAGATGAAGACTTCGGCCGCGACGTGAAGATGACCGCGCCGTTCACCGGCGGCCGTCTGTTCGCTTTCACCACGAATTCGAACGTCCTCGCCACCGTGGGCGGCCTGTGCATCGACGAGAACTGCAGTGTTCTCGACGTGAACGACAATCCCATCAAAGGCCTGTTCGCATGCGGAAACGCTTCCGGCAGCTTCTTCAGCGGCAACTACCCGCGCCACATTCCTGGCACTTCAATCGGCCGCGCCGTCACTTTCGGCTACGTGGCTGCTGAAAGCGCCGTGAATGGCACGCTGGGCAAGGGCGCCAAAATCGACGGCAACATTCCTGAGCTGGCCGTGTATGGCGAAGGCGACCCCGTAACCGACGACCAGCGCAAGTCGTTCGAGAGCATGGGCGTTTGGGATCCGTACAACCCGATTCACGGCTCGAGCCTCGACTACACCCCCGAGCAGCTCGGCGGCATTCCCAACGCATGCGACAACTGCCACGAATACGCCCAGGGCAAGCCCACCGTCGGTGATAGCATGACCTGGAAAGCCGACAAGTAGTCGCCTGCCAAGCTAACCCTCCAACCCCTCCCAAAACCTCTCTTTAAGGCCGAACGATTCGAACCGCGCCTCGCTTGCTGGAGCGCGGTCCGGCGAATCTTAGGCAAACGAAAAGCCGACCCTGGAACCTTCCGGGGTCGGTTTTTCGTTTTTCGTCCGAAAAAGACGTAGCTCGTTGGGAATAGGGCGGAAAAGGGGGCTTCGCGCTCAGACAATGCGCACTCTATGGCCTGAACTCGCTTGCAGAGTTAGCCTTATGCTGCCCAAGACTTTCACGAGCACCCCAGGCGCCACATGCATGAGAATACGACACGAATAATCTTGCACTTCAAAGGAAACGCCTGCTCAGGATGTGTAAATTCGATACGCCACCCTGAATGACTTTAAGAATGCGCCTCGTCGTAGAGCTCTTGGATGCCTTCCGGCAAGCCGTCGCGCAGCATTGCCTTGAGACGATCTTCGCCTCCGTCGTGAAGCGCAGTTTCGTAGTACCAGCACTTGAACTTCACCATCGCAAGCGCTTTCTGCAGCCGTGCGATTTCTCCTTCGACCTGCGTGCGTCGCACCTCGAACAGCTTCTTGCGGGCAGCGTAGGACGAGGGGCCTTCTTGCGCCATCGCGACAAACTTCTTGATGTCTTTAATTTCGAGGCCCGTTTTCTTCAAGCAATCGATGATGCGCAGCAATTCAAGCTCATCCTCGTCGAATTGCCGTTTACCTCGCGCGCATCAGATTGGAGAAGAGCCCTTCTTCGTCGTAGCAACGAAGCGTGGAAACCGGAATGGCGAACATTTCAGACACTTGTCCGATCGTAAACATGTCGATTCCCTTCAAAAAATCCTTGACCTAAAGCCAGGTTTAGGTTTTACGGTTGGTTCATTCTATCAAGCAAGCCCATAGGATGAGAGGGACAACCATATGCTCGGAACCTTCACGTACCACAATCCAACCAAGATTTACTTCGGCCCCAATGCGCTTGAAGGGCTCGCGAACGAGCTCACGAAATACGGCCCGAACGTCGTGCTTGTCTACGGCGGAGGCTCCATCAAGAAAAACGGCGTATATGACCAGGTAACCGCCGTTTTGAACGCCGCTGGCAAAAACGTGACCGAGATTGCCGGCGTCATGCCGAATCCTACCGTCGAAAAGCTTCGCGAGGGCGTTGCCGTGGCGAAGGCGGCCAGCGCCGATCTGATTTTGGCAGTAGGCGGCGGCTCGGTATGCGACTATTCCAAAGCGGTGTCGGTTTCAGCGAACTGCGACGAGGACCCCTGGGAGAAATACTTCGTTCGCTTCGAGGAGCCGACCTGCCCCGTTGTTCCCGTGGGATGCGTGCTCACCATGGCTGGCACGGGTTCGGAAATGAACGCGGGCGCCGTGATCACCGACCATGCCGCCAAGCTTAAGGTGGGCCACGTTTTCGCGAACAGCGACGTGATGCCTAAGTTTTCGATCCTCAACCCCGAATTCACTTTGAGCCTGCCGCATAGGCAAGTCGTGGCCGGTATCTACGACGCGTTCAATCATATTTGCGAACAGTATTTCAGCGGCAGCGACAACAACGTGAGTGACAGCATCGCCGAGGGCCTTATGCGCAGCGTAGTCGAGAACGGCCGCATCGCCGCAAACGACGACCAGAATTACGAAGCGCGCAGCAATATCATGTGGGCGGCGACCTGGGCGCTAAACACGCTCATTGCCAAAGGAAAACCCACCGATTGGATGGTCCACATGCTCGGACAGGGCGTGGGGGCCGTGACCGACGCGACCCACGGCATGACGCTTTCCGCCGTGAGCCTTCCGTACTATCGCTTCATCATGGATGCCGGGTTGCCGAAATTCGCACGTTTCGCGACGCACGTGTGGGGAATTAACCCTGCGGGCAAAAGCGAACGCGAGCTCGCCGAAGCGGGCCTTTCGGCAATGGAAGCATGGATGCGTGAACTGGGTGTTGCGATGAATCTCGCGGAGCTGGGCGTGACGGAAGCCGACCTGGACGACGTCGTTTCCGCCACATTCATTATGACCGGCGGTTACAAAACGCTCACTAAGGAAGACGTGCGCAACGTTTTGTTGCAGTGCCTGTAGAAGGGGGGCCGTCTGAAGTAGCGACGCGCCGGCGCGCGATCAAGTCTAAGCCGCGCGCCACGCAGCATCACCCGCGCAGCGTGGCGCGCAAGCGATCGGTGCGAAGCAGCAGGTCAAACGCATCAAGCACGTTTGTTGCCACGACATCGGCGCACGTCAAAAGTTTCCCGCATGCGCCTTCTTTTCCCATAATCGCAATCGAAAGCGCAGCTTCGCCGAACATAGCGATGTCGTTGAAGCCATTGCCGATGCACACGCAGGCCCCAGCGCCAAGCTCGCGCACAATCGAGGCCTTGCATGCGCTCGCATCGTCACGAGCAAACACGCGCACATCAACCGGAAGGTTGCCGCATTCCGCACGCACCGTACCAAACGTGTCAGCCGTAAGTACGATGACCTGGGCGAATTCTGTGATTTCTCGAATGCGGCTCGCAACCCCTTCAATAAGATGCCCGTCGACGGCAATGGTTCCGTTGTAGTCGCACACCACGTGGCGAATCCCGAACGTGCCACGTCCGGGGATGTCGATTTCCAACATAGGGCAGGGTTCCTTTCGATCACGGCCTCGAATGCCTATCGCTTTTCTAAACATGCCGAACTCAAAGCCGATCTGACTTATGATGCTCGTTAAAAACGGCGCAGCATTCCAAGCATGTCCGATTTCCGCAGATTTTGGCAGAAAATTGCGGTTGTGAACGATATGGGTTGCCTTCTTAAAAGAAGCGATTCGTAAAATACCAGGTCAGAAGTAAGTCAATACAATAGGCTCTTGTTAAAGGCCCTTCAAGCCTCTTTTTAAATCGTTCACAACCGCAATTCTCTGCCAGAAAAGTCGAAATCGGGACACGATTTAGGCGAGGATGCAAAGAAGAACGCGACTGGAAAAGTACAGTGGGGAAGAGCTATGCTGCGCGCCCGCAGACAGCACGCAGCGTGCAGCATGAGACGCAAGCGAAGCGCGACAAGCGACAAAATCCAAGTCACAAACAATAGGGGCCAGGTAACAAACCGCAAAGCAGCAAGCCGCCAAGAAGCGTGCGTCACTCGAGGCGAAGGCACGAATACCGACCCACAGCAGCCCGCATCGGCCCGGCCCAATCGAAGCCAAGATCTAAACCGCACTTGCCCTTCTCACCCAAACCGGACCGACCACTTCGACCGCCCTGGCCAGAATCAGCCTTGCGCGCCGGACCGTATCGGCCTGCACTGGTTCGCAGCAGCCAATAATCGCCCGCGCCAATGAAGCACTTCTAACCCGACACCGGCGAAACCCTTTCATTCAACTCCGATGAATCGCTCGCTCCCATGGTCGGCAAAAGGCCCATATCCGAAGACACGATTCCAAGCTCTCGCCAAAGCCTCTCTTGTTTGAGGCGGAAATCGCCTGGCAGACGCACCCTTTTCCCGAGGATTCGCGCAATGCCTTGCGCCGCCTCGTCAAACAACGAAGCCCGACGCAGATGCTCGGCGGTCAAATTGACGCTCGTAACATCCATGGATTCAAGCGCTATGCGTCGCATCGAGTCGTTCGCAAGTAGGCGCTCCGCAGAGTGGAACTCCGCGCTGTCGTATTCGACGTCGAGCCGCGCAGCAGGCCAATACAAATCACAGCGCAGCGACGAGCGCCCCGTCGCGGCCACATTTTTCGGAAGCGGCATTTCCGCATTCATTGTGGGGTGCGGCAAACCATAGCCGCCGAGCGAATAGGAAAGGCACAGCAGCATGGCAAGCTCGCTTTCGCGCGGCGAAGCAGAGCCGACAAGAATGAAGGGAAGCGCTCGACGAGCTTTCTTCACGCCTTTGAACTGGGGTGACTTCTCGATGAATGACGCAAGGGCACCGGGAGAAGTGAGCGGGATCGCATCGTATCGAGCTAATCCGAAAGTTGAAGCGCGACGATACGTTCCGCAAAGCTCAAAACCAAGCGCTATGAGCCGTTCAAGGGAGAGCACGCTTGCCATTTCGCAAAACGCCATTTCTGGCGTACTTACGTACAGGCCGTCTTCGATTCGCATGAACGACCGCGGATGAAACGGCCCCTTGCGAACCGAGGTTTCGATTCCGCCTCCCGCGCGTCGAAGGCGTGCGTGTGCCACGGTTGCGCAAATCAGCGACCTATCCGAAAAGAAGCGATCCCTTACGGCTGGCGCGAGCTCAGGCGTGACAGCCGATTCGAGGAATTTGACGGCAGCTTTTGTATCGCGCTCCAGCGTGCGACGATAATCCCGCGCATCCCGGAACGCGAAAGACACGCTTTGGTTGGCAGCAGTTACGCCCTGGCTGGCGGCCAGCATGTTCGGCGTGACATGAATGCGTTGGTAGGGAGACATGCCTCGGTTAACGGGCGCGTTCCAATCAACGCGCGCGCAACGGTTACCGCCGGCGACAACGTTGTCCCAGACGCGCAAAGCACTTTGCTTTCCGAGCACAACAGCCATGGTGGCCTCTTCCTCCGGCGATTTCGTAATGCACCAGATGCAGCTTCGGTAACAACGACGTTTCTGCGATGGCGACGTCTTCCGAAATAGTGGCGTCGTCTTCCATAATGGCAACGTCTTCCGTGATGACGGTATCTTCCGTGATGGCAACGTCTTCCGCATCTAGGGATTATGCGATGCACTCTATCATGAACGCGTCCGTTTCTTTCCCGTTTTGGCACAAATTTGCGGTTGTGAACGATGGATTTTTCGGAATGCAAAAAGAGCTCTACAAAAGACCAGGTCAGAAGCATGGCGATTCTCAAGGCGTTCAGAAAAGCCCTTCAGCGTGACGAAAAATCGTTCACAACCGCAAATTTGTGTCAGAATCACCAAATTCGGGACACGTTTTCGCCAAGACCGAAACGCGATCTTCGAAAAACTCGCTCGCCACCCGCTCCCAATGCACGCTTGGAGCGACGCCGCGAAATCGGCGCGATCCAAGCGAAAATGGCGCACCCCCAAAATAATTGGAAACCCCGACTAAAAGAGGATTACCTAATCGTCCGCTTGAAAAGCCCGCATGGATGGGCAGAGCAGCATCGGCGCCAAAAACATTGCAAACCTACAGCTTCGTTGCGCTTTCATCGGAAAATGACCCACTTGCACAGGCAGAAACCCCAAATACCCTGCATCGCCATGGTAGCGAATTTACCGACCATCTCAGGGCAACCGAATGACGCAGCCGCCCAGCCTATGAACCAGGTGCCGAACAGGAAGTTCCAAACGTACAGGGCGACAAACAGCGTCACGCTGCGCCAGAAGTTGCTCGACGCCTTGAACGTGATGTTGCGATTCATAAGGAAATTGAACGAGCCGGAACACGCGACGGCGATGCCGTTCGCGACGCCCGTCGGCAGCGCGAGCTGGGCCAGGGCAAACACGCCGAACTCGACGAATGTCTGCACAATAGACACGCCGTAATACATGAACGCCTGACGAATGCCCCGAGCGAGAGGCGACTGGCCTGCCAGCCTTTCGGCGGTTTTAGTCTTGTCCTCGAAAGCCGCATCCTCGGATATCTCGATCCGTTCCTCGGCGAAAGGACCTCGCCCCTCGACAGCGCCGAGCTGCCCCTCTGAAATATATGTTCTCACGTTTTCCATGAGCGCGATTCTAAAACCCACGCACGCCCCGCACCAGAACGTTACCCTTTCGTTGCGGTCGAGGCAAAAACGTCGCGAACACGCAAGATCAGTAAGATCTACGACTTGCGCAAATACGAACGCCACTTCATGCTGAATCCTGTGGCGAAAACCCCAACATTAACCCACGCTCGACGTATTCAAGTAATGCAAACAACGCAGTCCACGGGCATGCGACCGTTGATTATCTGAAACCCAGGGGGCCTGGCGCCCAAAACGCCGGAGGTAACGTAACGTCATATCCCGGAGCCTGAAATGGGCAAAAAACCGCGGCAGCATCACATCACTTTGGGCGCGAGCCGCAACGGACGCAGACCATGGCGAACGCGAGGCGTCCGCCGAAGATACCAGTTCCGTACACGCCATCGAGGCGTATTGGGCAAAGCCGCTTCGCAAGGGCGACTTACTCATAGCTACGGCGCTCGTACATAGCCACGTTGCTCGCGCAAGGCCGTCGTGTTCATATATGGCCGCGCCGCACGCAAACCGATTGCCGCACACAAAACAGGGGGAAACATGGGCGAACAAGGCACTCGAGGCCTCATGACGGTAGGCGAGTTGGCATCGCGCGTGGGCGTGACCGTGCGCACCATTCAATACTATGACCAGCGCGGATTGCTTCATCCCACCTGCAAAGGCGAGCAAAACCTGCGCCTGTACTCGCCGGCCGACGAGGAACGCCTCAACCGAATCATCACCTTGAAGTACCTGGGCTTTTCGCTCTCGCAAATTCAGGAAGGCGAGGGAAGCGACTCGCTGGCAGAATTGACAGACGCACTCGCGCACCGCGAGGCCGAACTTGAGCGCGAAAGCGCGAAAATCCTACGAGACATGAACGTCGTGCAGGGGCTGCGCGCCCACCTTGCAAACCGCGACCAGGCGAACTGGAGCGAGCTCGCCGCCACCGTGGGCGTCGCGCAAGACCGCGAAGACATGCTCTGGTCGGCCATCACCGGCGAGGCGCTTGAGGAATGCCCCATTCCCGAGCTTTCACGCGAAGAAGTAATCTGCTGGCACCAACTCATGGGCGACACCATCGAGGCCATGCACGACGGCGTTTTAGTCACCGACGACCGCGCGAAGGCGTTGGCCATTCGCTTCTCCAGCTTAGGCGGCATGCCCCATGCTCTTGCCGGATTGAAGCGCCTCGCGTGCCAGCGCAGCTCGGGGCCCAAGCAATACGGCCGCGACTTTTACGCCGGCATTCAACGCCGCACGCTCAGCTTCCTGCAAGACGCGCTCGATTGCTCCCACGCCAACGCCAATACGCAGGCATAACGACACGTTTACGTCAAACGCGGTATTGGCCACGACGCAGCGTCGCCACCTATCGTTATTCCCCGTCACAATTTCGATCAAAGGGGGAACAATGATCGTATCGTGGATGACCACGAACCGATGCAACCTGAAGTGCGCCCATTGCTACCAAGACGCAGACGAATGCGATAGCAGGGAGCTCTCAACCGAAGAAGCGCGCACGATGATTTCTCAAATCGCACGCGCTGGCTTCAAAATCATGATTTTCAGCGGCGGCGAGCCGCTTATGCGCGACGACATTTTCGAGCTCGTCGCGCACGCAGCATCGTGCGGCTTGCGCCCGGTGTTCGGCAGCAACGGCACGCTTATCACGCCCGAAATCGCGCGCAAGCTCAAAGAGGCGGGCGCCTGCGCCATGGGCATTAGCATTGACAGCCTCGACGCCGAAAAGCACGACATCTTCCGCGGAGTGCCCGGCGCCCACGCGGCCACGCTTGCGGGCATCGAAGCATGCAAAAGCGTCGGCCTGCCGTTCCAGATCCACACCACCGTGGTCGACAGAAACCGCAACGAGATTTGCGACATCACGCGATTCGCGAAAGAACTCGGCGCGATGAACCATTCGGTCTTCTTCCTGGTGCCCGTCGGCCGCGGCAAAGATATCTCCGATGAAAGCATCGACGTCGAGCAAAACGAGCAGCTGCTCGCCGACATTCTGCTCGCCGGCCGCGACGCAGGCATCGAGGTGAAGCCCACGTGCGCGCCGCAGTTCATGCGCATTGCAGAACAAATCGGCGTGCAAACGCGTTACACGCGCGGCTGCCTGGCGGGCCTGACCTATTGCGTCGTGGGTAGCGAAGGCATTGTGCGCGCATGCGCATACATGACCGAAGACGCCGGCGACGTGCGCAAACAGCCCTTCGACGAAATCTGGCGCGAAAGCCCCGTATTCCAGAAACTGCGCACGCAAGCGTACAAGGGCGCATGCGGAACCTGCGACTACAAGGGCGTATGCGGCGGCTGTCGCGCCCGCGCCGCATACTACCACGACGGCGACATCTTGGGCCAAGACAACTACTGCGCTTGGAGCCGTAAGAACGCGCAGCAAGCCGCGGCCGGCGAGCGCGCATAGCGCCACCAGGCATAACGAAAAGGAGCATACGATGAAGAAAATCGCGCAAGGCACGATTGCGATTTCTTGCGCGCTCGCCATGGGCATGGGCGCGTTTTCCCTAGCAGGCTGCTCATCGCAGACTGATTCGAGCGCGTCTGACAACGCGCAAGCGACCGCTTCCGCCTCACAGGAATCCTATACGTTCACCGACGATCTGGGCCGCGAGGTAACCGTCGCTTCGCACAACCGCGTGGTTGCCGGCATGGGCAGCTTCGCGAACATCTGGGAGCTGGCCGGCGGCACGCTGGTAGGCGCTTCCGACGACGCGTTTTCCGATTACGGCATCACTTCCGACGCACAGAAAATCGGCGATTTCTCTTCGCTTAACGCCGAATCGATCATCGCGCTGAACCCCGACTTCGTGATTCTCACGGGATCGAGCTCGGGTCGCGGCGGCGGCGTTGCGCAAACCGAGCTCGCCGACACGCTCACCGCGGCGAACATCCCCGTTGCCTACTTCAAAGTGTCCACGTTCGACGACTACCTGCGCATGCTGCGCACGTGCTGCGACATCACGGGCAACGAGCAGGCATTTGCGGAAAACGGCCAGGCGCCGGCAGATAAAATTGAAGAGATTCGCGCGAAGGCCGAAGGCAAGCAAGCCGGCAGCGCGGTAGTGCTCACCACGTACTCGGGCGGCACGCGCGTGCAGTCGTCCTCCACGCAAACGGGCGTCATGCTTTCCGAGCTGGGTGCGGAAAATATCGCCGACTCCAACAAGGGCCTGCTTTCCGACTACAGCCTTGAAGCCCTGATTGAGGCCAACCCGACGACAATTTTCCTGCTTCCGATGGGCGACACCGACGAGGCGGCGCAGCAGGCGCTCGAAGACCAAACGACGGCCAACCCCGCATGGGCGCAGCTTGACGCCGTGAAGAACAACCGCGTAATCACGCTCGACCCGAAGCTGTTCCAGTACAAGCCCAACAACAATTGGGACCAGGCGTATCAGTTCCTCTACGACGCGCTGTATAGCGAATAGGCCGACCGGTGCGCAATAACCAAACAACCAACGCGGCGGCCCCGAAGCACGAGGGCCGCCGTTTTCGGGCGATGTTCCTGCTGTCGCTGGTGGCGTTGGTCGCCGTGATGTTCGCTAGCCTGTCGTTGGGCTCTTCCACCATCGGCGCGACCGACGTGGCGGCATTCGTGGCGGGCAACGCATCCGACATGGCAAACAACGTGCTGGCGAACGTGCGCGTGCCGCGCGTGCTGGGCGGCGTGCTGGCCGGTGCCGCGCTGGCCGAAGCGGGCGCGCTCATTCAGGCGACGCTCAACAACCCCCTGGCCAGCCCAAACATCATCGGCGTGAATGCGGGGTCAGGTCTGTTCGTGCTGCTGTTCGCCTGCGTCGCTCCTCATGCGCTGGGCATATCGGCGGCAGCGGCGTTTTTAGGCGCGCTCGCCTCGGCGCTGCTCGTGTTCTTCGTGTCGGCGTACGCGGGCGCCTCGCGCTTGACTATCGTGCTCGCAGGCATGGCGCTCACGGCGATTTTCACGGCAGGCATGAACACCGTTCTTATTTTCAACCCCGATGCGTACGTTAATTCGTCGGGCTTTTTGGTGGGAAGCCTCTCGGGCGTCATGGTGTCAGAACTTGCTATACCTGGAATCATGATTTGCGCAGGCCTGATTCTAGCCATGGGGCAGGGAACGCGCCTGAACATTCTGTCACTCGGCGATGAGGGGGCACACGCGCTGGGTCTGAACGTGAATTGCACGCGACTCGCTTTGCTTTCGCTTGCCGCGTTGCTGGCAGGCGCGGCGGTGTGCTTCTCGGGGCTCATCGGCTTCGTGGGCCTCATCGTTCCGCACGTGGTGCGCTACGTCGCAGGACACGACAACCGACGCGTGCTGGTGCTCTCGCCAATCGTGGGGGCCATTCTGGTATGCGCGTGCGACACCATCGCGCGCACGCTGTTCGCGCCGTTCGAGATTCCCGTGGGCATTTGCATGGCGCTCGTTGGAGGCCCGTTCTTCATCTATTTGATTCTTCGTTCGCGGAAAGGGGAGGTCGATGGGCGAGCTTGATTTCGAGAACGTCGTATTTGGATACGGCGGAAATGCCCTGTTCAACGGCTTTTCCGCATCTTTCGCGAAAGAGCAGATCAGCTGCATCGTTGGACCGAACGGGTGCGGAAAATCAACGCTCGCGAAACTCGCCATGGGGCTTATAAAGCCCGCTTCGGGACGCGTGCTTATTCAAGGGCGCGACGTCGCGTCGTTGAATCCGCGCGAGAGGGCGCGGCGATTGGGCGTGCTCGTGCAGCAGCAAGAAGCGCCCATGATGACGGTGCGCGAGCTGGCGGCGTGCGGAAGATTTCCACATCACGGGCCGCTATCTCGGCTCGACGAGACCGATGCGCAATACATTGACGAGACACTTTCTCTTGCGGGCGTCTACGATTTACGCGACCGACCGTTGCGAAGCCTATCGGGCGGGCAGCGGCAACGGGCGCGCATGGCGATGGTGCTGGCGCAGGACACGCCCGTCGTGTTGCTCGACGAGCCCACATCGTTTATGGATGCGGCGGCGTGTTTCGGCATGATGCGCCTCGTTCGCCGAGTGCGCGAGCGTGGCAAAACGGTTATCGCGGTAATCCATGATTTGAACTTGGCGCTTTCGGCGGCCGATGCCGTATTCGTGATGGAACGCGGGCGTTTGGCAGCGCAAGGCGCACCCGGCGAAGCGGCCGTGCAGAGTGCAATCGAGCAATCATTCGGCGTGCGCCTCGAGCACGTCGAAACGCCGAGCGGCGTTGCATGGGTACCGTTCGAGCGAGAAGATGTCTAGCAACGTTTCGCTCGGCGAAAATTCATGCAGCGCCGCGTGCTGCGCTATTCCGTCGTTAATTTCGCCTTAGCGGGCAGGCAGAATCTCAATCCACCGACCCTCGGGGTCGGCGATGAAATAAAGGCCCATGCGAGGGTTCTCGCGAATAATGCAACCCATCTTTTCATGAAGCTCGTGGGCGGCGTCAAAGTCGTCCACGACGAAGGCGATATGGGTGTCTTTGCCACCATTCTCGTAGGGCTCAACGCGTCCACGGTTCCAGGTGAGCTCGATTTCGAAGGGCACGCCGTCGTTGCCCATGAGCGTATTGGTCCACGAGCCATCGCACGAACCAACGGCAAAACACAATCGCACATCAAAAGGAAAGAGCAGGAGGGGAGACAACCTAAACTGATGGGGCACGCAAAAACGACATTGGCAAAATGCGCTCGGCGCCCCTTAAAACACCGCCACAAATGCCCACTTCTCTTTCAGCGCGTACAAAACGATCGAAACCCGCCATACACCCGCATTCCCATTTTCAGCCCATTTGACTCAAAAAAAAGACGATTGCCGCAGAAGTACCCGTCTCTCAAAAGCAATTATTTTGTTATCATTGTTATGTTTTATACGCATAAGCGTTCTTGAACCGAGGTGACATCATGGCCGAGTTGGAAGCGGGCGAATTCGCCGTTTCGAAACAAGGCGAAACCATGCATGTCATTGGTAAAGTGGCGCGTCTTAATTGGAATTGCGCCGACAGAGGGGGTACCTTGAAAACATGGGGGTACCCTTCTTTTTTCCCTTGAAGTTAATTGAATTGAACTTGGCAAGAAAACTGCGAGGCGCACCGCGTCAGCGCAATGCGCCAATGCTTCGCGTGAATGCAGCGCGGTATTTCGCGAGCCTGGCTTGGAAAACGATTTCCCGTCAAAGCCGTAACGACGGGAATGGACATACAGAACAATTATCGGAAACACGGGAAACAGAAGGGAAGATGCAGAAGACATGAAGACAAGCAATGCAAACAAAGTCATCTCGGTCTTGGTGAGCGTTGCAATGTGCCCCATGATGTTGCCAACCGCAGCATTCGCCGCAGAAAACGACGCGGCGTCGAGCACCTCTTTCTCGGTCGAGCAGGATCAGCCTGCCAACCAGGCAGAAGGCGTGGAACCGGACGCAAGCCCATCGAACGGCACGCTTGCCGCGCAGCCCGAAGCAGCTGGCAACACCACCGACGCAACAGCCAGCGAGGAAACATCGACACCTGCAACCACAACCGAAAAAGCCGAAGCAACTGAAGACAAAGCAGCGACCCCTGCAGCCAAGACTGGCAAAGAGAGTAACGAAGCAGCAGTTGCAGAAGTGAACGGCACGACATATCCCAGCCTGCAGGCGGCTATTAACGCTGCGCCGCGTAAGGCAACGGTGAAGCTGCTGGCCGATACGAAGGAGAACGTCACAATCTCCACGTCCGATGTCACGCTTGACCTGAACGGCTACACCCTCAACGGCGGCACCGAGAAGGGCAAGCCTGCACTGACGGTTACGAACAGGGTCTACGTCATGGACTCCAGCGAGGCCCAGACGGGCACTATCATGCGCGAGGACACCGCAGAGAACTCCGGCGTTTCTTCCCACTACGTAATCGACGTTCAGGGCGGCAATAGCGGCTGGCTGTTCTTCCAGAGCGGTAACGTCAAGAACGATAGCGGCGCTGGCGGAACAAAGGGTGCGTCCCTTGTTCGCGTTGGCGATGACAGCAAGCCTGGCGTGCCGGGCTTGACCATTAGCGGCGGTACGTTCACGCAGGATAACTTCATCGTCCTTAAGTGCGACCGCGGCAACCTCTACGTCAAGGGCGGCATCATTAATTCCGCGAACAGCTATGCGATCCAGAACTGGAAGAACGCTACTATTAAGGACAACGCGGTCATTAACGGCAACGTTTCGACGTGGACATTCGGCGGAGCGGGCTCTGACCTTCAGATTCAGGGCGGCACCGTAAACGGCAATGTTGAGTCGGTGACTTATGATGGCGCTGAGGGCAACCCGGCGAAGGTGTCAATCACGGGCGGCACCGTTAGCGGTGCGCTTAAGACGGTTGATTACAGCACAGATTCCGCTACCGATGACCCCACAAAAGCGGCGATTGAGGTTACTGCCGGTACGTTCAGCACCGCCGATCCGTCCTCCTATCTGGTTGAAGGCTCCACTGTTACCAAGAACGATGACGGCACGTACGGTGTAGAGAAGGCCTATCTTGCCAAGGTTGGCGAAACCAGCTACTACACCATGGACGAAGCGTTCAAGGCACAGACCGCAAGCGGCGAAGCCATCACCTTGCTGCGCGACTACACCACGGGCAGCACGTTCAACTCCGGAACCGTTGCTCGCGTGGTTGACCTGAACGGCCATACCTGGACGTGCACGGGAACTGACGCGAACTCTGCAGCGTTCGAGATCAATAACCCCAACGCATCGCTTACGGTGATGAACGGCAAGGTCGTCAGCTCGCAGCTCGTTGGCCTGATTCCGTCTGCCATGGGCGGCACCATCAAGTACGACAACTCTACTCTTACGTTCGATCGCGTTAAGGCAACTACTTCCGCTACGAGCGGCATCGAAACGAACGGCAACAACACGAACGACACCGTTGTTCTGAAGAACAGCACGCTCAACGTTCCCAACGGCTTCGGCATTTACTTCCCCAGCAGCGGAACGCTGACCATCGACAACTCCACGATCAACGCGAAAACGATGGGCGCGCAGGTGTGCTCGGGTAACCTGAACGTTACTGCTGGTAGTGCGATTACGGTGTCGGGCGACCCGGTTGAGAAGCTCGAGGGCGACGGCGCCATCCAGGACGGCGCGGCAATTTCTATCGTCAACCGCCCCGGCTACAAGGGTCTTGGCCAAATCGCCATCACGGGTGGCACCTTCACGGCGAAGGACGACAACACGGCAATCAAGGCCTACACTTGGGATTCCTCGACCAAGCAGGAGTCGGCTTTCGACAACTCCGCTAAGACAGTCGCTGTTTCCGGCGGCACGTTCTCGTCCGCCGTCTCCGCCGACCTGTGTGCGGAAGGTTATGCGCCTGTTGAAAACGATGATGACACATACGGTGTTGGAACCGTTGTCGCAGAGGCCGCTGGAAAGCAATATGCCAGCCTATACGACGCTGTTCATGCTGTGAAGCAGGGCGGCACGGTTAAGCTGCTTGCCGACGCCGAATCTCCGTACACCCTTGTTTGTTCCGGAAAAGTAACGTTTGATCTCGGCGAATACACGATTACGAATACGAATAAGTCCGGAATCGCTTCGGTTATTAAGGCTACCAATGGCGCCGTAGTCACCGTCAACGCGACTACGGGCGGCATCAATGCAGGTAGCGGCGCCACGAACAACTATGCGTTCTACGCCAATAGCGGCACCATCATTATCAATGGAGGCAATTACACCGTTGGCCTTGACAAAAACGGCGATGGAAACGCTATTGCATATGCCGATAAAGCATGGGGAAAGGGACCCGGCACTATTCGCGTAAATGGCGGCACGTTCGAAGCTGCGGCAGCCAAGAATGGCCATAGCTATGTCCTGAACGCTAAAGACAACAACGGTTGCACGATTGAGGTCAAAGGCGGCACGTTCAAAAACTTCGACCCCTCGAATAATATCTGCGAAGGCGAAGGCACGAATTTCGTAGCCGCTGGTTATGCCGTAACTGCGGTTGAGAACGGTTCCGACACCCTTTACACCGTCTCGCAGGCCGTGGCGCAGGTTGGCACGAAGGCCTTCGCTAGCTTGCAGGCCGCTATCGACGCAGCCCAGGACGGCGAGACTGTCACGCTGCTGACGGATGTTGAGCAGAACACCCAGCTGACCATCAACAAGAACATCACGCTGGACCTGAACGGCAAGACCATCAAGAACACGCAAGACATTTGGAGCGATAATGCCAACGCCATCCTGTCCATCACAAATGGCGCCAAGGTGACCATCACTGGCAACGGCACCATAGATGCCAAGGAGAACGACTGCTACACCATCAACGTGGTGAAGGGCGACCTGACCATCGAAAACGGCACTTTCTACGGTAACGTCAGCGTGGTTCAGGTGGAGGAGGGCACCCTGTCCGTCAAGGGCGGCACCTTCGACCTGCACCAGAAGTGGGACGGCAGCAGCAAGTATCTGTTCAACTGCATCGATGATGCGTATGCGAGCGGCAGCGCGAAAGTCGCCATCAGCGGCGGTACGTTCGTCGGCTTCGACCCCAGCGTCTCCCCCGAGGGCGAAGGCACCAGCTACCTGGCTCCCGGTTACGCTCCTACCGACAACGGCGGCGGCACGTACGGCGTCAAGCTTGCCGAGGGCGCGTATCTGCTGCAGGATTACCGCAGCGGCGACCAGGCTTCCTGGACGTATCCGACCCAGGAGGGCATGGCGTTTGCCGGCTGGTACAAGGACGCTTCGTTCACGACCCCTTGCGCTGCAAGCGATGTCGAGGGCGCTGCCTATGCCAAGTTTGTTCCCATCACCGATTTGTTGCAATTCAAGGGCGGTTCGCTGAGGATGGACGTTACTGATCCGAGCACGTCGACTTATCTGCGTTTTGGCTACACTATGGCTATTCCCGAAAAATCCGCGTTCATTGAGAACGGCTGGTACTACAAGAAGGTTACCGTTAGCTCTCCCGACGACGTCCGCTTTGTGGCGTATAACAACGCCATGAATAACGACGGCACTGTTACGGCAAACTTGGTGTTCAACAACGTGAAGACAAACCTCTACAAAGCAAACTTCACTGAAAAAGCGTTTGTTAAGTACGTGACTGCTGATGGAACCACCGTCGAGGCAGTCGAGAGTGATTACCAAACGCGATCGGTGGGTGAAGTTGCAGATGCCATTCTTAAACATCCTATGGCGAGCAACTCCGAAAAGGAATATGCTCTGAAAATCAAGTCCGCAATTCAGTAGAAAGTTGAATGATATGAAGAGCAGCTACGAAACCCCCGAGGTGGACATTATCGAACTAGAAGACCGCGACGTTATTGTTGCTTCTGGGGGTTTTATTGATGGCCCTGGTGACAGTGGCACGGACAATTACTAATAGTCGTTCAGCTTCGCAAGGCCCTGCTCGGCTTGTCAGGCGGGGCCTTGCGATGATTCACAGTTTGATGAATCTAGCGAGGGCGGGCGGTTTGCGTCCGCCCTTCATTTGTTTGCGGATTTCCACTGATTGAACGAAGGGTTACCAAATCTATGGATACGCGAAAACGTAATGTACTTATCGGCGCGGGCGCGGCGATTTTGGTTGTCGTTGTGATTCTCGTCGTTTTGATGGTGTCGGGCGGCTCGAGCCAAGATGAGGCGGCGTCGAAAACGGACAGCGCTGTTGCAATTGCCTCCGACGCATCTTCTAAGGACGTAGGCGCAATGCATGCGTCGGGCGACGGCACGGCCGACAACGAGGTTGATGCGTCCGAGGTGTATGGGGATTCCCCTGATGCCGCGACGGGCGAGTCCTCCGCTGGCACGTCGACTTCTGGCGGCGACGCTCCGAGCGTGAGCGGCTCTGGCTCCACTCCGGACAACCAGCCGGGCGGCTCGAACGCAGGCAGTGATAATTCCTCTGAGAAGGGTCCGGGCGATTCTGCCGGCAGCGACCCGACTGGTGGCGCCGATCCCGGCGTCAAAACTGAGCCCGACGGCTCAAAGTGGACGGGTTACTACTAAGCCACCTATCCTTCTCGCGCCTACTGCTCGGCAGCGGAACAACCGAAGCGGGTTCCAGGACGATTCCCGGAACCCGCTTTTTTAGCATCCTTCATTTTTGTCGGCTGCAATTTTCCCGGTTCTCGTTTTGGGCGGCGGTCATTTTAAGGTCATCGTTTCGGGTTGCTGTTCGTTTCCCAGCAATCAATTTCGCAGACGCTTTCCCAACCTTCGTCAAAAGCGGCGGTCGCTTTCTCAGGCCTTCGTTTTCCTACATCCTGGTAACCTCAAGGCGTTTGGGCAAATCGAGGTCCGCCTGCGCACCGCGCATATCACCGGCAAGTTCCTTCACGTTCCCATTGCGCGCGAGGCCCTTGCGAATAATGCGCCCCACCTGGTAGAAGCATGCAGCCGGCGCAAGTCACGCACGCTTGCGCGCCGGCGCCCAGTGCACGCGCCCGCCCTCGTGCAGGTAGCGCAGCAGCGCCACGGGGTTGCGGAAGTTATGCAACACGATGCGAGTCGAGCGCGCGCCGCGTTCCGCCTTACGACCCATGTTTCCTTTCTGCATGATATAGAGCAATAAACCATCAACAAGCCGCGCATCGGCATCATCAAACCACATTGCCGACGTCTGCAGCCCATGATAAGTACGGCAAAGCGACGTCGTCGTAACGGCAAGCTTTTCCATGCCGACCTGTTGCGTCACATGCCGGAATTCGCTTTCCCGAAATCCATCGCGAAGGACGCCTCGGCTACCGTGAAGAACGGCAACGTTATCGTCGGCACGGACTACTACACCATCCAGAACAATGGCAAGGCTACGCTCGAGGACGTCACGGCTACGGCGGGCAACACGGACTCCTCTATGCTCGACAACTGGGGCGCGCTGACCATCGAGAGCGGTTCGCACTCGGGTGGCTTGAACGTTGTTATGAGCGAGGAAGGCACGCGCTTACCATCAACGGTGGCAAGTTCGAGCTGAGCTACGTGTCGCCGCAAGGCTACACTGGTGCTATTTTCAATTATGGTAATGCGGCGATTACCGGTGGAGAGTTTATTTGCAGCGCGTCTTATGTCAAATGGGCTCATCCTCAATGTGTTGCAACTGGCGTAGTTGACGGCTATACGTCCTCCACGAAGATTACGGGCGGCACGTTTACCAATACGTTCAAGGATACGGCCCAGAACATATTCCATGGTGCTGGCAAAGCTATCAGCGATAATTTCGAGGTCTCCGGCGGCACGTTTAATAAGAGCATTTCCGAAGGCTACTGCGCCGATGGCTTCATCCCCCACCAAGAACGCGGATAGCACCTATGGCGTCAAGGAAGGCTACCTTGTTGCCCAGGTCGGCAGCAAGAAGTACGAAACGCTGGCCGGTCCGGCCGCAAAGGGCAAGACCATCCAGCCGCTGAACGACACCACGGAAAACATCTCCATCAATGTGTCCAAGCAGATTACACTTGACCTGAATGGACATACCCTCAACGGTGGCACGGACACTGCGAAAGCGACCCTCCTGAACGAGGGCACCGTGACTATTACCGACACGAGTGCTGGCAAGACCGGCACCATCAAGCGTGATGATCAGGACATCGAGGGCGAGACCAGCTATTACGTTATCCATAACATCGGCACAATGGTTATTGACCAGGCGAATGTTATGAACAACTCTGGCTACTGGCGTCGCAGATGTGATTCTTGCGCATCCTATGGCAAGCAAGGCCGGAAAAGATTAAGCTACGCAAATCAAAGCCGCGGTCTAGAAGAGGAGCAAAAGAAATGCTAAAGAAATACGAGAGCCCCAAGCTGGATGTCATCGAGTTGGAAGACCGCGACGTTATTGTTGCGTCTGGCGTGTCTGGCGGCATTAGCGGTCCAGGCGGTATTGAGTCGGGCGATGGGGAAGACGTCTGGGAGTAATCCTTATAGCGTTATGCTGTATCGGACGAGGGCTTGCTAGAGTACTTAGCATTTCCGGACATTTAGTCGCTAGATAACTCGAAGGGCGGGCGGTTTGCGTCCGCCCTTCGTTTGTTTGCGGATTTCCACTGATTGAGCGAAGGACAAACAAATCTATGGATACGCGAAAACGCAATGTGTTCATTGGCCTGGGCGCAGCAATTGTAGTTATAGTCGTAGCGCTTGTCGCATTTACGGCAACGAGCGGCTCAAACCAAGACGAAACCGCATCGGGCAACGCCGCCGCGGTCGCCGCCGACGCAACCGCGAAAGACTCGGGCGCGATACCTTCTTCAGGCGACGGCACTGCCAGCAACCAAGTGGATGCATCGGAAGTGTTCGGAGATTCCTCCAACACTGCAGGGAACGGCTCAACCACTGGCGCATCAAATTCCAGTGGCGAAACCTCGAGCGTAAGCGGCTCTAGCTCGACCTCGGGCGGCCAAACCGGTGGTTCCGCCTCGAGCAACCAATCGGGCAGCACCTCGAACTCAGGCAATGGCGGCTCTGCGGGAAACAATAATTCCGCCAACAACGAGCCGACCGGCGGCGCCGACCCCGGCGTTAAAACGGAAGCCGACGGCTCCACGTGGACGGGCTACTACTAAGCCGCCCGTTCTTTTCGCGCGCAACGTGCAACGCCAACACAACCAAACGCGTCCAGAATTCATCCTGGACGCGTTTTCTTTTAATCGCATTTTTCTTGGACGTCATCGCTTTGACCAGCACCTTTTTAGCGATTTCATTGAACGGTCGCCTTCCTGCCTTCCACTTCGATCGCGCGGCCTTTCGTTTCTCGCCCTTCTACATCCTGGTAGCCTCAAGGCGTTTGAGCAGGTCGATGTCTTCTTGCGCGCTACGTGCGTCAGCGACGAGCTCGCTCATGCTCGCGTTGCGCGAGAGTCCCTTGCGAATAACGTGTCCCACTTGATAGAGGCACGCTGCCGGAGCAAGCCACGCGTGCTTGCGCGCTGGCGCCCAATGAGCGCGCCCGCCCTCGTAAAGGTAGCGAACCAAGGCCGCGGGGCTGCGGAAGTTGTGCAGCACCGTGCGGGTTGTCCGCGCGCCGCGTTCCATCTTGCGCCCCATGTTCCCCCGCTGCATGATGTAGAGCAGAAGGTCGCTCGCAAGCTGCGCGTCGGCTTCGCCAAACCACGTTGCCGATGTCTGAAGCCCCAGGTAGGTGCGGCAAAGCCACGTTGTGGTGACCGCCAGCTTCTCCATGCCGATCTGCTGCGCCGCATGTTGAAAGCCGCACTCCCAAAGCTCGTCGGTCAAGTGCGCGCCAACGAACATCTGCCAATCCAGAATCTGGCGAAGCCCCAGACCCGAACCTAGATGCTGGTTGACATGCGCGAGCAACACCAGGCCGTTCTCGAGCGGCGGCAACACGGGCACGCTAAAGCCTGCGACATCGGTCCATTCGGCGCGCGGAATGGCGTCGTAAATAGCCTGGTCAAGGAAGTGTGCCTGCTGCTTGTTGGTGCATGTGCTGAAATACCGATGCAGCTCGATTTCGGGACAGCCCGCCTTCTCGAAGCCCGCGTGGCGCGGATTGATTTCAAGTTCAATATCGTTATCCCAGCCCAAGCGCTCCATAAGTGAAAACGCTCGGTCGAAATAATCGGGCGGCACAATAAGGTCGATGTCGCCCATACTGCGACTGTTTGGCTGCGGGTAATGCGCCGCAGCCGCAGCGCCCTTCAGCACGACAACGGGAATACCCGCCGCTCGAAATTCTGCGAGCACATCATCTTGCGCCATCATGAGGCTATACCAGCTCGACAGGTTTTTCCCAGCGAGCGCGAGATATTCAGCCTGGTCGGCGGGATTGAGCGAAAGAGATTCAACGGCGTGCGCCGGATAGCCGATAACCGATTGCGCTACCAGCTCGGCGCGCACGGCCGGCCACAAACCATCGGGAATCGCAAGGGCGGGTTCGGCAGCGCACGCTATCGTGGGCGCGGAATTGAACGTTACCGCTGGGTCATGTTCGCGTCCAGGCCCCAATTCAAGCGCAGAATTGCCCCCGCCCGCAGCTGAAACCGCAGCCGGCATTTCGCCCACAGGATGCTGCATGCCACTCTCGGCAGCGATAATCTTGATTGCGTACTCTTCGGCAGCAGAAAGCTCCACGGGCACTTCCTCTCGCTGCTCGTTGCAGCATGCGTGACAACAGTGGAAATCGCTTGCGCGCTTGGCGGCCAAGCGCGCGCACGTTCAGTGCGCTTTATAATAAAACAACGACGGTCGCGCCGCGCAAAATGCCCGAAAACGGTGCAATAAACGCAATGCTATGATTTCCGCCGCCATATCACGCTCGCCGCCTTCCTTCCAAGGAGCAAAGCCTATGTTCTGCATCCAAATTGCCGAGGTTCTTATCGCCATCGAGAACCGCTACGCGTTCACCGAGCGGCTTTGCGCGGACTACATAGTCGACACCTCTCCCGATGATTGCGATATTTCGGTAGCGGCAACGCCCGAAGAAATTGCAGCCGAGAATGACGAGAAGGGCTCATTTTCGCCCGCATATTGCGAATCATTGGCGCTCTACCGCAAAATTTGCACGCGAATGCTCGATTTCAACGCGTTCCTGTTCCATGCGGCGATCATCTCATATGCGGAGCAAGGCTTCGCGTTCACGGCGAAAAGTGGCACGGGCAAAAGCACTCACATCGCGCAGTGGGTGCGCGCGCTGGGCGAGCGCGTAACGGTGGTGAACGGCGATAAGCCCATTCTGCGATGGCAAAGCGGGGGAGACATTGACGCGAAAACCCGTGAAATCACCAGTGAAGCTCCTGGCGAAAACGCCGCAAAAACCCCAAGCGCGATGCATGGCGAAGAGAACCCACGCACGCGCGCACCTTCTGCTGCGCCCTCTGATGGAGAAACCGCCGACATCGCCTGTGACCAGCCAGCGGGCCGGTTTATCGCATACGGCACCCCATACAGCGGCAAGGAAAACTGGGGGCGCAACACGAGCGTTCCCCTTCACGCCGTTTGTTTCATCGAGCGTTGCGAGCAGGGCGAGGCCGACTGCCTAACGCGCCTGTACGACGATAGGGAAATCGTCTCTCGCATCATGAACCAAATCCTCATGCCGAAAGAGCCGCTTTTGGCCGCCCGCCAGCTTGATTTGCTAGACAAACTTCTGACTAGCGTCACGTTCTACGTGCTGCGCTGTACGCCAACCCCCGCTGCCTTTGAAGAGGCATTCAAGATGACACTGTGCAATAATGAAAACAAACGATTGCGCCGAGACGAAAGACACCAGTATGAAAATTAAAGACGGCTTCATTGTGAATAAAGTTGGCAGCCAGCACGTTGTGGTGCCGGTGGGCGAGGCCAGCATGGAGCGTCATTGCATGATTCGCCTGAATGGCACCGGCGCGTTTCTTTGGGAAAAGCTCGGCGCGAACACTACGGAAGACGCGCTGGTTCAAGCCCTGCAAACCGAATATGCCGTTTCCGGCGATACGGCGCGTGCCGATGTCGCGAATTTTCTGGACAAACTGCGCGCCGCCGACCTGTTGGACGAGTAGCCGCCCAACAGCAAAGCGCCTGATGACAGCGAATTCATGACGAGCGAAAAAGACATATCCTCTGCGGCAGGAAAACCACGCACAATCGAAGAAGTTTTAGCGACCGAGGGCTTCTACATGGGGCCCCCAGTGGGTATTTCCATGTGGCCGATGCTTCGCAACCGCCACGACGTGATGATGGTAGTGCCAGCCAAAGGCGAGCTGCACCGATACGACGTGGCGCTCTATCGCCGCAGGGAAAAATACGTGCTGCACCGCGTTGTGGGACATTACGAACTCGGTTCCAAAAAAGGCTATGTGATTTGCGGCGATAATTGCGTCACTTTGGAATACATCCCACGCGAAGACGTGCTGGGCGTGCTAATCGGCTTTTATCGCGATGGTCGCCGCATCGATTGCACAACTTCGCGTGCATACCATGCATATATGAAACTCTGGGTGGCACTCTTCCCGGCGCGAAAGGTATGCAAGGGCGCAAACGCCGCCGCAAGGCGAGCCGCCAAACGCGTGCTTTCGGCATGTGGCCTGCTCAAACATAACAATACGCATGAAACGAGGCGGAAATGACGCGCGGCAAGGAGTCGCGCGAACGCGATAAGGTCACCTATGCATGGCTGTTTGCGCAATCAAAGGAGCAGCACCGCAGAATCGCGGCACTTTCTGCGCTGTGCACGCTGCAAGCGGCGGTGCTCGTAAGCTTCGCGCTGGCGTGCCGCGCCGTTATCGACCAGGCAGTCGCCGGCAACACGCACGGCCTGTTGACGAGCGCGGCGCTTCTTGTGGGCGTTATTGTTGCGCAACTTTTTTTGCGCCTCGTCATCAATAGCATGCAAGAACGCATTCGCGCACGCTTCGCTCTCGATTTGCGCAAATCGATGCTCGACAGCATCTTCTCCGCGCACTACCGCAACATACTGCGCTTCCATTCCGGCGAACTGTCCAATCGCATGTTTTCCGATGTGCAGGTCGTGTCGAACGGCGTAGCGACCATCAGTCCAAGCTTCGTATCCATGATCATGCAGCTCGTGTTCGCCATTGCGGTGCTCTCGCTCATCAGCCCGCCTATGGTAGCGCTATTTGCAGCCGCGGCCTTGGTTTCGTTCGTTCTGGCACGCACGCTGCGCGGCCGGTTGAAGGCACTGCACAAAACCGTGCAAGAAAAGGAAGGCGCTGTACGCGTATTCCTGCAAGAAGCGCTTGAGCATCAGCTGGTCATTCGTTCGTTTGGCGCCCAGCCCGCCACGAGCGAGCGCGCCGATAGGCTGCAGGAAGACCACTTCACCGCACAAATGCGCCGCCGCGGATACTCTATTGCCGCCAACGCCAGCTTCTCGTTCTTCTTCAACGCGCTATACGCTGTGGCGCTCACGTGGTGCGCCTTCGAGCTTTTGCGCGGCACCATGAGCTACGGCACGCTTATGGCGGTGCTGCAGCTGGTCGCGCGCATCCAGGCTCCGGTTTCGAACTTGTCGGGCCTGCTGCCGCAGCTCTATCAAACGCTTGCATCGGCGGAACGTCTGATGGAAATCACAGAACTGCCGCATTCAGAAAACCGCCTGTCCTTAACCGCGACGGAATTCTACAAGCACCTTGCGGGCGTGAACATGAAAAACGTGGCGTTTTCATACCGCGAAGAAGAAGGCGAAGCGGCATGTGCTTCGGGGGATGGAGCTTCGATAGAAGCGGCGGAAGCTTTTCCTGAAGGCAATGACGTTAGCTTAACCTGCGCGGACGCCTTTGTTCCCAAAGGCTCCTTCGTGGTAGTGGGAGGGCCTTCCGGTTCGGGCAAATCAACGCTGTTCAAGTTGGTTCTCGGCGCCTACGATGCCGAAGGGTTCACATACGAGCTCGCTCGCGACGGCTCCGCCGCATCGTGCATTGCCTCCCAAGTTCCACCTGGAGTGTTCGCCTACGTGCCTCAGGACAACTTCCTGTTCGCAGGAACGGTGCGCGAAAATGTGGCTTTCGCGGCTTCCGACGCGACCGACGAGCAAATTGAACGCGCCTGTAAAGCGGCATGCGCATGGGGCTTTGTGAAAGAGCTTCCCCTGGGGCTCGACACGATGATCGGCGAGCATGGGCAGGGGCTTTCCCAGGGCCAGCTGCAACGCTTGGCCATCGCGCGCGCGATATGTTCCGGCGCGCCCATCATGGTGCTCGACGAGGTCACAAGCGCGCTCGACGATGCGACCGAAGCAGCAGTGCTTGCCAATATTGCCGCTCTGCCCGACAAAACGGTTTTCGTTGCCGCACATCGCGCGAAAGCTCACGAATTCGCAACCATGTGTCTTCGTGTAGAAAATGGCGTGATGAGCGAAGTTCGCTAGGGCCACACTGCTTAAAAGAAAGTTTGCAAAAGCGGGCGAACACCCGCATAATTAGGACGCTATTCCGCATCGAACCCGTATCACTTAAGGGAAAAACGCATGGCCTTGCAAAAGAAGAACGTGAAATGCGCCCGAGAGGTTGCCATACTTGCTCCCTATGCCGCGAAATGCTGCGTAAGGGACGACATCTCCAACATGCCTTCTTTTACCGCCTGCATCGAATATGCGCTCGAGCGCGTCGAATCGTACGAAGAACAATACGGCAAGATCGATTTTTACGCGCTTATGGTCATGCCACTCGCCGTATTCGACGTTCCCGCTTCTTTCGACGGGACCGCACGCTACGAAGCCTCCTTGTTTGGATCCGAAGCGTTCTTCTTGAAGCTCGAAGCTTTTCGCGCCGCGCTCGCAAAACTCGATTTCCCGGGCGTGCGCATGGTGTATAACAACTTCGCATTGCGAGCCGTGCTGCGCGCACTGTATGCCATCGAACATCGTGAACGCGACTGCTTCAACGGCGTCTTCAACCGCCTGTCGTAACTAAAAAGAAAGGCCTACGGGCAAAAGCCCTTGTTCTCTTTTTCTTATTGACAGGGCGGGTGTACTCCCGTATTATATATGGCGGGAGTAATCCCGCGTATCTTATTGGGGAAAGAAATCGTCCCATCGCAAACGGCCACAACTCAGGAAGAGCCCGCCTATGATTTACGCAATGAGCGACATCCATGGCTGCATCGACGCCTTCGAAAAATCGCTTTCCTTCGTCGACCTATCAGATGGGCATTCAATGCTCATCCTATGCGGCGATTACTGCGACCGGGGTCCGGCGAGCCTTGAGGTCTATCAAAAGATCATGGGGCTCCAGCGCGACTATCCCAACCAGGTGATAGCCTTGAGAGGCAACCATGAGGAAATGCTGCTGGAATACTGCACCATGGTCGGCGACCCGGCGTTTACTCAAGGATGGATTCTTGCCGATTCCAACCTCGCTACTGCAAAAAGCTTTCTTGAGAAAGATGAGTTCAGCCAGGTAAAACGCCTGCTCGCGCGCAGAAGGTTCGAAGAAGCCTACCGATTCGTCGTCGATTGCATGAAAGCGAACCACGCCGATGTTCTCGCCTGGATACGAAAGCTTCCGTATTATCACGAAACACCACACAAGCAAGTCTTTGTGCATGCCGGTATCGACGAAGACGCAGGCGATTTATGGCGCATAGGCACATTCGAGGAAGCCTTCACAACCATGCAGCCGGAATTCGTGGGGCAGAAATTCGAACTCGACGTCATAAGCGGACACATCGCCACCGAAACGGTTTCAGGTACCGCAGGCTACGAAGGCGTGTGGCACGACGGCGCATCGCATTTCTATATTGACGGCGCTGTCATGAAAACGGGGCAGATCCCCGTGCTTGCCTACGACGAAAGCACGGGGAAGTACTGGGAGCAGTGGCCGCACAAGAGGAGCCTTTAGCGACGTGGGCAACCTGCGCGCGGATCACCGCGTTTAAACAGCGAGCGAAACCATGAACGCATTAACAGATGGGGGCCCGATGCATTCTCTCGAGTTCAATTACCTGCACGATTTGGCCACGGCAAGCTACGATCTCGACAATCGTCCCGACCCCGATTCCGAATCAATAGTTCTCAAAGAAGATTTGTTAGAGGCTTTTTGGGGAGCCCAGACGAATGAAGCGCGAGTTTCCGCCGAGAAGAATTATGGGTGCGGCTCCTTCCGAGACATCGAGGTGCCATCAGGCGGCCAAACGATTCTGCTCTCCGTGGACTACCTTGGCCCAAGCGTGTACTGGCTTAAAGATTACTATTCAGAACACGGGGTTGACGCCTCGGAGGCGGACTCCCGCATTCGCGCGTTCCTTAAAGAGAGTCGAAAGCTTGGAGGCCATATCCTGTTCCCACGAGGAAGCAACGGCGGGCCGCACGAGACGTTAAATCAAGCCCGCAGCGGGGAGAGGGGCGTTTACGACAGAATCGATGCGACATTGCTGTGCCTGAAAGTATTCTTCGGCTGCCCTGAGGTCTCATCGACCAATTCCCAACGCGATGCATCGGCGTTTATGGAGGAGGTGTCGAAGCTCTTTCCCAGCGAAGAACAGTTCAAAAAAGTGAAGGCGAATTTGATGCGCATTTTCGATTCTCTTCAATACTATGCTGAAGACTTCGCATACTTCAGTGACTTCCGAGGCTTCTGTGAAAGGCAAAAACTTACCAGTTCATTCGTAACGAAAGAAGGGGAAGTTGAAATGTTCGCGCCTCTGTGTCCCCTAAAGCCAGAAAACTACGAAGCATATGCCGAAAACGTCAACGGGGCGATTAAAAAGAGGAATACGATGATGCATTCTGTCTAAGCGTCTCTTCGGGTCGACGTTGCGCAGCAAATCGGGATTCTCGAAAAGGGGCGCGCATTAAGATCTTCGCGAGACAGATTGTTTTCCGCGAACCCCAGGGCGTTTTCGTAGAGCACGAGCGGGCGAACGAAAAGTTTTTTGGACGTGCGCGCCCGGGCAAAGGCGAACCACAGTCCATACTGAAGCGAGATACCCAACGCAGCCGAGAGCCCGCATGCTATGCTATGAGGCGAAAATCAAGGGGGCCGCATGCGCATCGAATCGCTTGAGTTGTTTTTATCCGTCGCCGAACACGGCTCGGTTTCTCGTACCGCTAAACAGCATTTCATATCGCAGCAGGGTGTGTCTTCGGCCCTCAAGGCTCTCGAGAAAGAGCTTGGAACACCCCTGTTCACGCGCGGCGGCCCCAAGCTCGAACTCACCGAGCGGGGAAGGGCAGTCGCCTCGGAAGCCCAACGCATCGTCGATTCCCACCGGCGCATGCTGTCAATCGCGTCGGCGCCCAAGGATGCAACGACGCAAAACCTCCGTACCGTCGAGATTCTTACCACGCCGTTCGCCTCGGCAGCACTCGAAGAATTGTTCCTCGATTACGAAGCGACAACGCCCGGAACGCGACTGCGCGTCACCGAACGTGACCTGTTCCGCATTGTCGACGATTTCGCTGAGGGATACCCATCGGCACGTCGCGCGACGCAGCAAGGACGCCCGCCACTCGCAATCATCTGCTGCATGCCGGGCATGGACAAAACGATTAGGCGCATGAACCACGAGTTCGAGCCCCTCGTGAATTCTGAGCTTATGGCAGCATGCTCGACAAGCTGCGCGTTGGCGAGCAAGGATTCAATTACGCGCGATGAGCTGTGCAAATACCCTATCGTGTTCTATAGCGAGCCCTTCCTCAATAAAGTGGTGGGCAAGCTCTTCAACGGGCTCGAACCCAACATCCAGCAAAATACGACCAACACGAGCATGCTCGCGCGCGCCATGGAGCGAGACGGCGCCGTCACGTTCAGCGACTCTTTCTCAAGCTATCTGCAGCGCCAGCATGGCTCGACCGCGTTCATTCCCATTAAAGACAGCGTGTACTTCTCGATAGGTTTTCTGGGAAACGTTGCGCCCGACACGCCCGAAGCGCAATTCGCGAACTTTCTGCGTAAGTATCTCGCAATAGCGTGCGCCCCTTACCAGGAACGATACGTGTCGCTTATGGGCGATGCGTTCGGCTATAACTGGAATCGGAGCCATCCATGAAAACGCGACGCTACGCAATTAACACTGCAGCATGCCGTGGATGCGGCGCGTGCGCGAAGGCATGCCCGCGCAAAGCTATCAAAATCGACATGGGAAACGCCCAAATCAACTACGACCTGTGCGATACATGCGGATCGTGCGCGGCCGCATGCAAACTTCGCGCAATTTCCCTGAAGCACGGCATCTGGCTCAACTAAAACTTAACAACATTTCCTTGTGCCGCCAACCCCGTTTCCCTGTTTGCCGAGCATGGCAAGCACCGCCACAATCAATGGCAAGGAAAACAGGCGAAAGGGGGAAACGTGTCGTCTGTCGTACAGCTGCCCGATGGCGGCAAAATCGTGAAGACTAACTGCTTCGAATGCCATGCGAAATGCGGAGTCTTATGCGAGGTTGACAAGAACGGAAAGCTCGTAGGGGTCAAGGGCAACCCGGAAGATCCGCGCAGCCAAGGCCGCATGTGCGCAAAGGGCCTCGCCGCGCCGAAGATACTCTATGATCCCGACAGGCTGCGTTATCCGTTGCGGCGCAAAGCCGGAACGCCGCGCGGCTCAGGTCAGTGGAATCGCATCACCTGGGACGAGGCCATCGAATGGCTTGCGCAACGCATCGAAGAAATCTGCGACAAATACGGCGCCGAGGCTGTCGCGTACGGCCAAGGAACCGGCCGCGGCACCAATCAATGGACGAGCCGATCGTCGAACGCCGGCGGCGCTGTGAACCACTCACTGTCTCCGGGCAACATTTGCCTGGTACCCATGATGGTACAGTCCATTCTGCAATTCGGCATGTTCCCCATATTCGATGGCGTCGACTTCGACAATTCCGACTGCATCGTGATGTGGGGTTGCAACACTATGTGGACCGAAGCCACATACACGTCGGGCCAGGTCGGTCGTTCGCGTGATCGCGGCGCCAAGCTCATCGTCATCGACCCGTTCTTCGAGCATCCGCTTGCGGCAAAAGCCGATCATTTCGTGGGCCTTCGCCCAGGATCTGACACCTATTTGGCGATGGCGTGGCTCAACGTGATTATGAACGAGGGCCTCTACGACGATTATTTCACGAAGAAATTCACCAATGCGCCCATGCTCATCATCGAAGGCGTGAACGCGCCGCTCAACGAGGCGCTGGTAAAAGAGGGCGGCAACCAGCAAGTCATGCTATTCATGGGCAAAGATGGCCAGTTGCACCCGCTGCAGGAGCGCACCGATGAAGTCGAGCTCGAATACCGCGGCACCGTAACCGGAGCGGACGGCAACCCGATACCCGTAAAAACCGTCTGGATCGGCCTGAAGGAAATTGCCGATGAGTGGACGCCCGAGGCGGCTGCCGAAAAATGCTGGTGTCCCGCAGAGGTGATTCGCGAAAGCGCGCGCACATACGCAACGGCCCCCAGCGCATGCATCGAGGTGTTCCAGGGCATCGAAGAACAGACGAATTGCCGCGATTCCATCCAACTCATCAATATCATTATCGCCATCTGCGGAAACCTTGAGAAAAAGGGCGGCAACCTTTCCATGCCGTTCTGGAATCAGATGTTCACCCTCTCGGGCGCCAACCCCGAGACGCACGAAGAAAAGCGACTGAAAGATGAGCGCGCGGCGGGCACGTTCAACGGCTCGTCGAACACCGCTATGTGCTTCGAGGCAATGAAGACCGGCAAACCTTACCCAATCAAGGGCTATATACACGTACAAGGAAACCCGTTGTCGTGGTCGGAAGACACCAAGAAGGTGCGCGAGGGGCTGATGAACCTCGATTTGCTCTGCACGATGGATTACTACATGTCGCCTACCGCACAGCTAGCCGATTTGGTGCTGCCTTCGACGCATTGGACCGAGCGCGACTACCTGGCCGACGAGGTGTGCGGCGAGTGGGTGTTCGCCCAGCAGCACGCCGTCGAGCCGCTCTACGAGCGTCGAAGCGATGTGTGGTTCTGGCGCACGCTGGGCCGGCGCCTGCATCCCGATTGGTGGCCATGGGAAACCGATGACGAGCTGTTCGAATGGCAACTTGAGCAGACCCATGCAGGCATCACATGGAATGAGCTCAAGGAGCAATGGATTCACCATGTGCCCCAGATGCCGAGCCGCGACTACGAAAAAAACGGCATCGCGGCACCCACGGGCACAGGCCGCGCCGAGCTGTATTTCACGGTCGGCCTCGTAAGCGGGCTGAACCCGTTTCCCAGCGCGAGCGAGCCGAAACAAAGCGTGTACGCCACACCAGAAATTGCCGAAGAATACCCGCTGACCGCCGTCACGGGGCGCCGCTATCCAGTCTATTACCACTCGGCGTACCGAGGCATTCCGCAACTGCGCGAAATCGTTCCCGACCCGCAGGTCATGTTCCACCAGAACGTAGCCGACGAGCTGGGCATTGCGTATGGAGACTGGTGCTTTGTGGAAAGCCCGACAGGGCGCATCGTAATGAAAGCACGCCCCACAGTCGGCCTCGATCCTCGTATATGCGTGATTCCGCATGGATGGTGGCAAGGATGCAAGGCGCTCGACAAGGAAGATTACCCCAACGACATGTGCAACGCCAACGTGCTCACCTCAAGCAAGTACTACAGCAACGAATACATGACGCCAGGCCTGCGCTCGACGCTTGTTCGCATCGTTAAAAAGGCCAACCCCTCGAGCAAGGAAGGTGATTGAGCCGTGACCGAGAAGAAATACGGAATGGTCATAGACCTCGATAAGTGCTCGGGTTGCCAGGCTTGCTCCGTGGCATGCAAAATGGAAAACGATGTAGATTTGGGCGTTTTCCGCACGCGTGTATACCGAATGGGCCCCATAGGACAATGGCCCGATGCGCTCGAGTTGTTCTACTTCCCCAACGGGTGCATGCACTGTGAACACCCGAGCTGTATAGACGTGTGCCCCACAAAGGCGACATTCAAAACCGATGAGGGCGTGGTGCTCGTCGACGCAAACCGCTGCTTCGGTTGCCAATATTGCGTATGGGCATGCCCATACGAGGCGCGCTCGCTGAACCCCAATACAAAAGTCGTCGAGAAATGCACGCTGTGCGTCGACAAACTCGACGCCGGCGAGCAGCCGCTGTGCTGCTACACCTGTACTACGGGGGCGCGCGTTGCTGGCGACATGAACGATCCCGATTCTCGCATCTCAAAGGTGCTCTCCGAAAACGCTGACCGCGTGTACCGCGTGCATCCCGAATTCGGAAACGAACCGAAGGTGGTCTATCTCGTTCCCCGGAAAGGAGCTGAGACACTATGCAAGTCCATTGGCCTCTCGTGATATCGACGGCATGCCAACGCGCCGGATTAGGGCTTTTGCTGTGCGTGGTGTTCGCCAATGCGGTATTGGGTTCACAACTTCCCTCGAATATCGCATGCCTCGTCGCTCTGGCGCTCTTATGCGCAGGCGGCATTGCCTCGGTGTTCCATCTGCAACGTCCATCAAGATTTTTCAACGCATTCTCGAACCCCAAATCGCACCTCACGCAAGAGGGCTTCATCACGCCGTTTCTTGGCGTGGCGCTGATTGCTGCAGGCCTTGATGGAATCGCATTCAACGCTGGCGCAGCCAGCGCGGGGCTTCTGTGCATCGCCGCCGTTTTGGCACTCGCATTTCTCGTATGCACGGGACTCGCATATCAGATGAAATCGCGACCAGCCTGGAGTACAAAGCTTGTATTCGCGCTGTTCTTGCTAACCGCCGTGGCGGCAGGATTCATGGGAGCATATGCTCTTGCGCTGCTAGAAGGGGATGAAGCGGCCAATATAATCCTCACATGTGGACTTGCGGCGACAATAGCGGCGGCGGCAGTGCAAACAGCCTATGTTTCGAGGATGAAGCATGTGGGCTATGGCGTGGCGTACGACGCGATGAAGCAGCCGTACCGCCCCTATGCACTGGGCTGGGTGGCGCTCACCGTTGCGGCGCTCATTTTGGCAGCCTCGTGCATTGCCGTACCATCAGCGATGTTAGCATGCGTCGCATGGGCGCTCTACGTTATTTCGGTGGCACTGTGGACCGCGCTCTTCTTCAAGGGCGCCCACAAAGTGAGAATGTTCCCCATGTATGCAGACGACTTGAATTTAGACATGTAAGCTGCGCAAAACATGCATCTTCGACTAAGCTCCTCGACCCGGTTTCATTCGGGCCGAGGAGCTTTTACGCGAGGGCACAACTTCTGGCTGAAACGAAATTTTCGTCACCAGTTCGCTCGCTCAAGCGCCTCTATACGCCCCAACAAACAATGGCGCGCCGGAATGCGAGAAAATGGCGAACGCAAACGGGCGGTCGAAGACAGCCCTCACGGATTCTGGCATAGATTCGGGCGCGCAACCCGCTAGGCACAGCAAAGATGGTATATGCCGCGCCTTCCGCCCCGTTGGGGTCAAGCTTGAGCATGGTGCCCTGGATGACTTTGCTCACCATAGCATCCGCTTCGGTAATATTCCCGAAATCGGCTCCTGGCAAAAACGCTTTCTCGATTCCCAGAGCACGAAGCATGCCCCCAAGGTCACGATCGTCGAAGCGCAGCTCGAACTGCGGCGCAAAGAGCTCAATGCCGCCCTTGGGGCGGGTGGTTCCCATACGCATGTGACAACGCAAAATGGCATCCCAAGCCGCCCCACTCTGCACGAAATCGTCGAGCGTCGCGCCATTGTTGGACCTAGCGAACACAGCGACAGCGCCAGATTGCATGGGCCAAGAAACCGCGGTTGTCTCGCGCGTGCTAAGCAAGTGTCCATACGAACCAAATCCGCCCATCATTGCGACGTCGGACTGGGGCTCGGGCGCACGGAAAACCACTTCGACATCTTCATCGTCCAAGGGGTCGACCCAGCTGTCTTTGAAGTAGAGAGCGCTTATGATGGCGAAAACGGTATCGGCATCCATCTCGGGCGCAGAGGTGAACTTACCGCTCGTGTTCTTGCTCAACCACGATGACATGAGGGCTTTGGCTTCGGACGATTCAAAATCAACCTCTGCCGCCTTGCCGTGTAAATCCGCTATTGTGCGGCCGAAGTTTCGCCGCAGGGGAGAGGTGAACTTGTTCGCCCATAACGATGTCGCAATGGCAAGGCGGTAATCGCTCGCAGTTTGTTCGGGGTCTTTCGCGAACAGAAGGGAGCAGGCATCACGACGTGCCTCCGCACCGCCGAGGACCGATTCGAGCTCATTAAGCGTTTCGCCTTTGGCGCCCCTCGTCAACGTTTCAATTGCGATATAGAGGCATGCGGGCGACACAACAAAGCTTCCCATGTCGGTGCAGCCATCTTTGAGCAGGTGCGCTGCAATGGACATAAGCCCCGGCTCACACGAATAGCTCGCGACGGAATCGAGGTTGATATCCAGCGCCTGCCTGTTTTCCTGGCCCATATCGCCTTTCATTGGAAGCTCCTTTCGATGCGCCAACGCGGCAGCCGAGCTTGCACCGTAGCCGTCGTTGCCAATACTGGATGCCCGAACCGCAACAGCAATAATTCACGGCAACGTCGAAAACGCCCGAACCGCTCGTTGAGTGCTCACAGCCACACAAACCCTGGTGCGCCATTGTACGCGCTGCCCAGGTGGCATGTGTCCCTTGGAATGGACAACTATCGCCTTGGAACAAGAACGCCTTAATGCACCACGCAAGCATCCCACATATTGACGGGTGTAAAATATGCGGAGTCTTACTCACGCACAACCGTCCGCTCCCATCAAGCGATCACACGACGCAAGGATTCCAAATGCCCCAAACCCCGAAAATCAAACTCAAAAACATCCAAGAGCTCGCCAAGATAGCAAAGGAAGTCATTCCTGTAGTCCAACCCTATATCGTGAAGTACGCTCCGAAGATTGCCGAAGAAGCACAAAAAAGAGCCTCTAACGCCGCAGACAATGGCAAAAGAATGAAGCTTGAGTTCCTTAACGGCATGGAAGAGAAAAAGAAATCAAGGGAGCGAAGCAAAGCAGCCGAAGAAGCCCGCAAGAAAACGGTCATCAGTTCTTTGCCGCCAATCACCGCTAAAGAATTTTTCAAAAACTTCGAGAACAACGTTTCCGACGATGGCAAGCTCGACTCGGGTTATATAGGATTCACGGGCTGTTATGCAATTATCACAATGAAAACCTCGCGTGAGAAGGATTTATCCGCCTATGAGAACGTCTTCGTGGGCTGCGGGAAATCCGTCGGCGTTGCCGTCTACTCGCAACTGCGCGGCCTTGGCAATATCGATGTTTATGCCGACTTTAAGTTCGGGCAGCCCATGTGGGTCCTCTCTTATCCGTGCGACGAAGAGGAGCTCGGTCCGCAGTTCGCAAATTTACTTCAAGCCCTGCAATCGGCAGATTCGTATAACAAGTGGGACCTGCAAGGCCTTTTCGATAAAGAGGTCTAAAAAAATGACGGAAACAGGTAACGAGCCAACCGCTGTCGATGTCGAACTGGTTTCGGTCGAAGACCTTGAAAGCATGGAAGTCATTGCCAAAGTTGGCGACAAAACCAGCGAGATCAACTTCCTTGCCAAGGCCGACTCAGCCCTCCAGATAATCTCTGATGCCTTGGAGACAATCCCCGAAAAGGGCCTTTTCAAAGTCGAGGTCCCTGAAGGATTTACGCTTCAAGATCTTGCCCCCGTAAAAGGCGAAGAGGGAGCATTCAGGGGTATCGTGAGGAGTTCGGAAAAGAAGATCGCAGGACAGGCAAAACTCACGGAAGCAGGCAGAATCAACCCTACGCAAATAGCCGGAGTGGGCCTCGCTGCTGCGGCTATGGTGGTCGGCCAAGCTTATATGACCGAGATCAGCGACAGCTTGCATGACATCAACGAAAAGCTCGATAGAGTTGCATCTATGATTGCCGACGAGCAGAGGGCGAGGCTCATGAACGCGTTGGATATTGCCAAAACGTATTCGAAGCTTTATGACGATTATCGCCAGAAACCTGACGCAATGCGCGCCGCGCGCAACGAAATTGAGCGATGTTACAACGACGTCGGAACGGTCATCGACTGGATAACCTTGCAATTGAGTCCACTCGACGAAAGGGCCAGGGAGGCAAAGGCGAGTAAAAAGGAACTCCAGCCGCTCATCGAAGAGCTTCATTCCTATGAAGATCAGTTCAACATGAGCCTCAAGGCGTTGTCCGCGCTCGCAATGACCCGCATGTACTACGATGGGTCGACCGACGAACGAAGCTCTCTAATTGAACAAAAACGCATAATGGAAAAGGCGCAAGGTTTCCTCAAGAGACGCGCCTCAGTAGCCGGGGTATTGGAGATTAGGATTGGCTCAATGAAGGGTGCGCCGGTCGCTCTTCCGAGAGGGGTTGGCAAAAACCCTTTGAGGAACCTGACGTCCATGACACCTCGCGCCGCCGCCAAGCAAAACCTACTCGATGCAAAAATCGAAATGCAGTCGAACCTACGCGCATCGCAATCGAGAAGCAAAAACGAGGCCCAAACCTGCGCCGACGGAATAAAGCAGATAGCCGCGGTTTCACGTGCCTCACGAACAATTCTTACCGACGGGAACAATTGCTGGATAGCAAAGAATGTCGATAGGATGCAAGGCAACGAAGCCCAATAACGGCGAAACGGCAAGCAAAAGTCTACCGCGCGCTTTACGAAAACAGAGACCAAATTGAAGCTTTGATTTCCCTCGACTCCGGCCGACTCGTTTGGGGCGAATTAGATGCAGACAAAAAGACGCGCTCTTTCGCCGCGAGGATGGATGTCAACTTCGCAGATGACGACTGGCAAACCATATACGCATGGATGATCAAGCAGATGTGGCAGCTGCGCAACATCATGCGGAAATTCGGCGAATAAGAGCGCCGAACATGATCGGCGCCTCTTTTATCGGAGACGCCGATTGACCAAAGCTTTCATTCTGGTTAGCACCAGTTGGCTTTTTTAGCTTGCGTTAGTTTTTTCAGCTTCAGTTAGCATTTTCAGCATCCGTTAGGTTTATTGGAAATTCAAGCATCAGCATCCCAGGAACTCTGCCGCTAGACCATCGTTTCAAACCCCAATTGTCAAATCGATAACAAGCCCTCCATAGTTTATTGCCGAGCATGTTTTCGAGCCGTATAATGAACTATTGAACAATGTGTTGAATAATAATCAGCTTGTTTAATAGACCAGATGATTGAACCCAAGGGGGACATTTGACGGCACCGAATACCGCCATCGAAGCGCATGAGGCGCACGCGGCACCAGCCGCTCCGGAGTGCGACCAAATCGCAACTCCGGGCGCAGCCGCGACACCCGCACCCGCTGCGGCACCCACGCCTGCCGCTTCCGCGATTGTGGCGCCCGCTTCCGCGCCCGCTACAACCGCCGCAGCCGAGCGCGACCCGCGCATCGCCCGCTCTCGCGCCGCGCTGCGCGAAGCCTTCATCACGCTCGTCGAAGAACGCGGCATCGACGGCTTCTCGGTGGGCGACCTGTGCACGAGCGCCGGCCTGAACCGCGGCACGTTCTACAACCACTTCCGCGACAAAGAAAGCCTGCTCGCCTCCTTCGAAGACGAAGTCATCGAAGGCCTCGGCGGGGTGCTCGCGAAATTCCAGAACATCAAGCTGCGCGAACTCGCCGCATGCAGCCTTACGCACCGCCCGCTTCCCATGCTCGTGGAACTCTACGACTATCTGCGCGAAGAGGGCCCCTTCCTGCACGCGATGCTCGGCCCAGGCGGCGACGCCCGTTTCGGCATGCGCCTTCGCGAAGCCGTGTGCGGGCGCTTCGTGCGATCGCTTCTGCACGAGCGCTACCAGAACGACCCTTCAGCGTTCACGCGCTACTACATCTCGTTTTATTCCGGCGCCTACCTGGGCGTGATCAGCGAATGGATCGATTCAGGAATGACCGAGACCTCCGAAGAAATGGCACTTATCTCGATGCGCCTGCTGTTCATCAAGCCGGGCGAATCCATCAAAATGTAAAAGGGGACCAACATGGCTGAAACCAACGACAAGCAGGCAATCGCCGCCGAAGCGCAGACCGCCGCAGGCGCCGCGAGCCAGGCGCCGCTCCACATTGGCATCGACGTAGGCTCCACCACCGTGAAAGTGGCCGTGCTCGACGACAACAACGAGATTCTGTACTCGTGCTATCGCCGCCACCACGCCGACATTCGCGCGACCATCGTGGAAGTGGTGGGCGAGGCGGCCGAGCAATACCCGGCAACGCCTATGACCATCGCAATCACCGGCTCGGGCGGCCTTCTGCTCGCGCAGTGGCTCGGCATCGACTTCGTTCAAGAGGTCATCGCGAGCAAAACCGCCGTTGAGACCTTCATTCCGCAAACCGACGTCGTCATCGAGCTCGGCGGCGAAGACGCGAAGATCATCTACTTCGACAACGGCATTGAACAGCGCATGAACGGCACCTGCGCCGGCGGCACGGGCGCGTTCATCGACCAGATGGCGGCCCTGCTCGACACCGACGCTGGCGGCCTGAACGAGCTCGCAAAGAGCCACACCACCATTTACCCCATCGCGAGCCGCTGCGGCGTGTTCGCCAAAACCGACGTGCAGCCGCTTTTGAACGAAGGCGCCCGCAAAGAAGACATCGCGGCCTCCATTTTCCAGGCCGTCGTAACGCAGACCATTTCAGGCCTCGCGTGCGGCCGTCCCATTCGCGGCAACGTCGCCTTGCTTGGCGGCCCTTTGCAGTACCTCTCTGAACTGGATAAACGCTTCTGCGAAACGCTGAATCTCGACGATGAGCACGCCATTCGCCCGAAGAACGCCCACCTGTTCGTCGCGAGCGGCGCCGCTTTGTGCGGCAAGAAAACCGCCACGCCCGAGCTGCTTGCCGACGTGCTCGAACGCCTGCGCGGCCTGGGCGACATTCAGGGCAGCGAAGTCGTGCGCCTGCCTCCGCTGTTCGCCAACGAAGCCGAATTCGACGAATTCGAAGCGCGTCACGCGACCGAAAAGGTGAAGCGCGCCGACCTTTCCTCCTACGAAGGCGTGGCCTACCTGGGCATTGACGCCGGCTCCACCACGTTCAAATCGGCCCTCATCGGCGAAGACGGCAGCCTTTTGTGGACCTTCTACGCCAACAACAAGGGCGACGTTTTGGGCACCGCCAAGCGCGCGATCGCCGAAATGTACGCCACGCTGCCCACCGCAGCCGACGGCCAGCCGAAAGTCACCATCGGGCATGCAACCGTGACCGGCTACGGCGAGGGCCTGCTGCTCGAGGCGCTGCGCGTCGACTCCGGCGAAATCGAAACCGTCGCGCACCTTCGCGGCGCACAGGAAATGCTGCCGGGCGTCGAGTTCATTCTCGACATCGGCGGCCAAGACATGAAGTGCCTGCGCGTGAAAGACGGCGTTATCGACCACATCATGCTCAACGAGGCATGCTCTTCGGGCTGCGGCAGCTTCATCGAGAGCTTCGCTGCGGGCCTGAACCTCGACGTGACCGAGTTCGCGAAAACCGCGAACGCCGCCGAAAATCCTGTCGATCTGGGCAGCCGCTGCACCGTATTCATGAACTCCCGTGTGAAACAGGCTCAAAAAGAAGGCGCCACCGTGGGCGATATCGCCGCGGGCTTGGCCATTTCCGTTATCAAGAACGCCCTGTTCAAGGTCATTAAAATTCGCGACCCCAAAGAAGTCGGAACGAAAGTTATCGTACAGGGCGGCACGTTCCTCAACGACGCCGTGCTGCGCGCCTTCGAACAGCTCGCCGGCGTGAATGCCGTGCGCCCCGACATCGCGGGCAACATGGGCGCCTATGGCGCGGCCCTGCTGGCACGCGACCGCTACCAGGCCGCCGTGCGCGCAGCCGAGCGCGCGGGCAAAACCGCCGACGTGCACACTGCCATGCTCGGCGCCGCCGCGCTTGAGGCCTTGGCCCCCACGCACAAAACCGTGCGCTGCAAGGCCTGCGCGAACCACTGCCTGCTTACCGTGAACGACTTCGGCAAAGATGAAGCCACCGGCAAGCACCGCCGCTTCATCACGGGCAACCGCTGCGAGAAGGGCGCAGGTGTGCTCAACGAGAAGAGCAACGTGCCCAACCTGTTCGAATACAAGAGCCATCGCCTGTTCGACTACGAGCCACTCGCGCCCGACACCGCCCCGCGCGGCACCGTGGGCATTCCGCGCGCGCTTTCGATGTATGAAAATTATCCGTTCTGGTTCACCTTCTTCACGAAGCTGGGCTGGCGCGTGGTACTTTCCGACCCCTCCACGAAGAAAACCTACGAGGCGGGCATCGAAAGCATGCCGTCGGAAAGCGTGTGCTACCCGGCGAAGCTCTCGCACGGCCACATCATGAACCTGCTCGAGAAGCACCCTGACTTCATTTGGTTCCCCTGCAGCAAGTGGGAGCGCCAGGAAGACGCAACTGCGGGCAACCACTTCAACTGCCCCATCGTGGCAAGCTACGCCGAGGCGCTGCGTCTGAATATCGACGAGCTTCGCGAGAGCGACGTGCAGTTCTTGAATCCGTGGCTGCCGTACGACAAGAAAGACCACCTAAAGAAACGCCTGATGGTAGAGCTTGTACAGGCGCACCCCGAGCTCATGGGCGAAGGCGTTGCCGCGCCCACGCAGGCCGAAATCGACGCCGCGGTTGACGCCGCGTGGGCCGAAGACGAAGCCTTCAAGCGCGACATTCGCGAGAAGGGCGCGGAAACCCTGCTGTGGATGGAAAAAACCGGCACGCACGGCATTGTGCTGGCCGGCCGCCCGTACCACAACGACCCCGAAATCAATCACGCGATTCCCGAGCTGCTCACGAGCTTCGGCCTGGCCGTGCTTACGGAAGACTCCATCGCGCACTTGGGCACGCTCGAGCGTCCCATTCGCCTGGTGGACCAATGGATGTATCACACGCGCCTCTACGCCGCCGCGAAGGTTGCCGCCGAGCGCCGCGACCTCGATCTTATTCAGCTAAACAGCTTCGGCTGCGGCCTGGACGCGCTCACCACCGACCAGGTGCAAGAGATTCTGGAAAGCGCCGGCAAAATTTACACCGTGCTCAAAATCGACGAGGTCTCCAACCTGGGCGCCGCCCGCATTCGCGTGCGCAGCCTGCTCGCAGCGCTGAAAGACCAGGCCGATGAAGAGGCCGACGCCAAAGCCGACGCGCAGGAATGCCCCGCGTGCAGCCTCGACGTGAAAGAACTTCTGGCCGAGGCCGAAACGCGCGTCGCAGCCGCCGAAGCCGCAGGCTCCAGCAAGCAGGCGGCTGGTTCCGCCGACGCCGCTGCCATTGAGGCCGTAGCCCAGGCCATCGAGCCCCCGGCAACCTTCACGGAAAAAGCCGCGCCCGAAGCTCGCGAGCGCTTCAAGCAGCGCGAGGCCACCTCGACCGAGTTCGAACGCGTACAGTTCACCGAGGAAATGAAGGAAGCGGGCTACACGATTTTGGCCCCGCAAATGGCTCCGTACCACTTCGAGCTGCTCGTGCCCATTTTCAAGCGCTTCGGCTACAACGTCGATTTGCTGCCGAGCGTCGACCACGGCGCTGTGGACGCGGGCCTGAAGTACGTGAACAACGACATTTGCTATCCTTCTATCCTGGTCACGGGCCAAATTATGGAAGCCGTTACCTCGGGGCGCTACGACACCGACAAGCTGGCCGTGCTCATTACGCAGACCGGCGGTGGCTGCCGCGCCACCAACTACATCTCGCTCATCCGCAAAGCACTCAAAGCCGCCGGCCTTGGCCATATTCCGGTTATCGCGCTTTCGTTCAAAGACCTGGGCGAGGTGAACCCCGGCTTCAAGATCACGCCGAAGATGCTGCTGCAGGCTGTGTACGCGTTGTGCTACGGCGACCTGCTCATGATGACGCTCTACCGCACGCGCCCCTACGAGATTGAGCCAGGCGCGGCCAACCACCTGTTCGACCACTGGATGGCCGAATGCAAGGCGCAGCTGGCGCGCGGCGTGAAGCGTTCGGAATTCAAGCGCACCGTGAAACAAATCGTGGAAGACTTCGACACGCTGCCGCTGCAGGGCGAGGGCACCAAGCCGCGCGTCGGCGTCGTGGGCGAAATTCTGGTGAAGTTCCACCCCACGGCGAACAACCAGATCGTCGACGTGATCGAGCGCGAGGGATGCGAGGCCGTTGTGCCTGGCCTCATCGAGTTTTTCCTGTTCGGCATCGCGGGCGGCATTTTCCAGAAAGACCCGCTGGGCCGTTCCGCCAAGGGCGCGCTTGGTGGCAAAATCGGGCTGTCGGCCATCGCGAAGTTCCGCAAACCAGTCAACGACGCGCTCGCCGCATCGACGCGCTTCAACCCGCCGGCGAACATCTATGAGCTCGCCGAATACGCGAGTGAGATCTTGAGCCTGTGCAACTCGATGGGCGAGGGCTGGCTGCTCACCGCCGAAATGGTGGAGCTCATTGTGTCGGGCGCGCCAAACGTAGTGTGCACGCAGCCGTTCGCATGCCTGCCGAACCACGTGGTGGGCAAGGCCGTGATCAAAGAGCTGCGCCGCCGCTACCCCGAGAGCAACATCGTGGCCGTCGACTACGACCCGGGCGCGTCTGAGGTCAACCAGCTCAACCGCATCAAGCTCATGATTTCGGTGGCGAAGGCGAACCTCGAGGAAAAGGAAGAGGCCGCCCGCGCCGAGCGCAACGCGAACCTCACCAAGCCCGCCGACGAAGAAGTAGTCGGCGGACTCGAGGTCGAGGAAGAAAAGCTGGGCTAGGGGAGAGCAGGCAATCATACCCGACCTGCTAAATGCTTGTAGCGTTTAGCAGGTCGGGTGGCGCCGTTTCCCTCGGTAGTCGCAACCAACACGAATGGGTGATCGGAATTCTGTTTCGGCCACCCATTCTTTTTGCAGGCTCAAACTCCGCCCCAAGACCCCCACGCAATCGTAAAACTGTTAAATGCTACGAGCATTTAACACGAGCATTTAACAGGCTGCTAGCTTGCTAGCTAAGTAGGTTGCTAGCAAGCACCTTCGACCAGGCGATACCCGATTCCCCATACCGTTTCGATTATGCGAGGGTCACTCGGGTCGTCTTCAATTTTGTTGCGAAGTTTCTTTATGAACACCGTAATGCTTTGCGTTTCACCGACGAATTCGGCACCCCAAGCGTCTTCGATGAGCTGCTCTTTCGAAAGCACAGTATCGGGCATGCGAGCAAGCGCAAGCAAGATTTTAAATTCCTTCGGCGTGACGTATGTGGGAATCGACGTGAATCCGTCGGTCGAGCTGATGCTGAATCGTTTCGACATTGTGGTGGGAACACACGCGCTCAACGACGATGGCCAGCGGGCGCTCGACGAGGCGCCTTGCATGTGGCGCCCCTTCGACGACGCTGCACGCGACCTCGATGGCGCCATGCATGCCATAGCCAGCGAGGGCGCCGTCGTGGAGGTGTCCATCGACTGCGACAATGAGAGTCGCTACGCCGCGCTCGCTGTGCAAAGCAACAATTGCTTCGGCTGCAACGGCGAGGCGCACTGCGACCGCACGAATGCCGAGGAACGCCAAGCCGCCCACAATTTGGGCATGGGCGTCGCAAAATACCGCGCCTACCAGGAACTTCAAGAAGCCGGAGTAGACATATCAGCCGAAGAATGCGCCTCCATGAGCATGCGCGAGCTGCGCGATTTGCTTGCGAAGAGCGGAGTTGACGAGAACGAAGAAAAAGACAAACACGCTGGCATGGGCTATGGCCAAGGCAGAGGCGCCCACAACGGTAACAGAGCCGGAGACTACGGCAGTGGGAACGAGAACAGGAACAGCAACGGTAGCAACAGCGTAGACGGCAATAGCGCTCGAGAGCAATACGATAATACGAAGAAGACCCGCTCGGAAGGATTCGAGCGGGTCTTATGGGAGGTGCTAGCTTTTAAACGTTGTTAGGGATCGCGATACCATCCGCCGCAGGCAGTTCGTCGGTTGGATCGGCCCAATTCTCGTTTGGAAGAGGCCATCCCTGGCCATCGCCATGGTAGCCACCGTGGCATGCCGTGTTGCACACCAAAACGTTGGTTCCTTCAAGCGAATGGCACTTCAAGCAGTCATAGGACTCAGTATGTGACGCGTGGGGATTGAGCCCTTCGATTCCCTCAAAATCCTTCGTCGCATCAACAATGGCATCACGAGTATGGCAGCCAAAGCACGTCTTTTTGGCGGGGTTTGCCGAAATAGTTTCCCACTGTTCCTCCGTATGAGTAGCCCTCAAGCTTCCCGCCGCGGCATCTCCAGACGATGCATCCGAGCCGGCATTGTCGCCACCCGATGGAGCACACGCGCAGAGACATGCGACCAGGGCGCAAAGCGCGACAGTCGTTACAAGCTTCGCTTTTGCTCTCATTTCAGCTCCTCCGTTCATTTGGCGTTTAGGCTACAGGACTTCCATGCCAAGCATGTCTTTAATGGCAAGCCATCCGAAGCACTGACCGTGGCCAATGCCCGTACCCATGATATTCGGCGGATACACGTTGCCGTAGAACGAACCGGCGGTATTGCCCGCGGCATACAGGCCAGGAATCGCAAGGCCCTTCTTGTCGAGAACCTGCATCTGGTCATTGATCTTCAAGCCGCCGCGGGTGCTCGTAACGCTCACGATGTGCTTCGAAACATAATAGGGAGGGGTGTCGATCGTGGTCATCCACAGAGGGCTCTTATAGAAGTCGAGGTCTTCGCCCTTCTCGCAAAGCTGCTTAAATGAATTCTCGTAGGTAACTTCATTACCTCCAGTCTTGCATAAACGATG
>OLQK01000303.1_pt1 | contig 58187 bp, 41 predicted proteins | sample 1672501 | NCBI WGS metagenome assembly OLQK01 (sample SAMEA3136693, study PRJEB25190) | human gut metagenome | biome: human gut; feature: human-associated habitat; material: faeces | place: Austria | collected 2013
ATTCGAACCGAGAACCAAGGGATTATGAGTCCCCTGCTCCACCGTTGAGCTACAGGCCCTTCTGTATATACCGCACATGCAGCCCGCTTATTGTAGCGTAAAACGCCCTTGAGAGGCGTCGCATTCTAACGGCACATTGAAAGTATCGCACCCAATGACGAAAAGAAGCATTGGGCGCGACGCAATATGCAACGACTAATCTTCCAGATAATCCTTCAACTTGGAAGAGCGGCTCGGATGGCGCAGCTTTGCAAGCGTTTTGCTCTCAATTTGGCGAATACGCTCGCGGGTAACGCCAAATTCGCGGCCCACTTCCTCGAGCGTATGCGGGTGGCCATCTTCCAAGCCGAAGCGCAGGCTAATAACCTTGCGCTCACGTTCGGCCAAACCATCGAGCACCTTGGAAAGCTGCTCTTGGAGCATCGAGAAGCTCGCAGCGTCAGGAGGCACGATAGCTGCGTCGTCTTCAATGAAGTCGCCCAGCTGAGAGTCTTCCTCTTCGCCGATAGGCGTCTCGAGAGAAACCGGCTCCTGGCTGATTTTCTGGATTTCGCGCACGCGTTCGGCAGTCAGGCCCATTTTCTCGCCAATTTCTTCCGGCGAAGGGTCGCGACCGAGCTCTTGGAGCAGCTGGCGCTGAATGCGCACGAGCTTGTTGATGGTTTCGACCATGTGCACGGGAATACGAATGGTACGCGCCTGGTCGGCGATAGCACGCGTAATAGCCTGACGAATCCACCACGTCGCATACGTGGAGAACTTGAAGCCCTTCGTGTAGTCAAACTTCTCGACGGCGCGAATAAGGCCCAGGTTGCCTTCCTGGATAAGGTCGAGGAACAGCATGCCGCGGCCCACGTAACGCTTCGCGATAGAAACGACGAGACGCAGGTTAGCTTCAATAAGCTGCTGCTTGGCATCGAGGCCTACCTGCTCAACGCGGGACAGGCGGCGCTTCTCGCGACGCTCAAGCTCAATGCCCTCTTCTTCAGCCTTCTCGAGCTCGGCGGTGGCGGCAACACCGGCCTCGATTTTCATGGCAAGGTCGATTTCTTCCGCGGCGGTCAGCAGCGGAACCTTGCCGATTTCTTTAAGGTACATACGCACCGGGTCGCCCGTGAGCATGGTAACCGAGGCATCGGTGGAACGACGGCGAGCGCGTGCACGAGCGCGGGTGGAGTTCACCTTGGGCAGAGCGGCAACAGCGCTCGACTCAACGGCTTTCAGCTCTTCCTCGGGGATGCCTTCAAGCAAATCCTCGTCTTCGAGCGATTCGTCTTTTTCATCTTCGATGACATCTTCAGCGGGAAGCGCGACGTCGTCGACGGGTTTCTTGGTTTTATTCTTCTCTACGGTCGCATTAGTTTTGGCAGCAGACACAGATGCTATCCTTTCGCCGTGAAAAGGGCATAGGAGCCCTAAAGATACAGCTCATTAGCTTATCACTTTTCCCTATGTTTGTGCGGGATTCACCGCATGATTTCCGCAAAATGAGACTCTTCGGGTCGCTATTCGATTCCGAACGGCTTATGCGCGAGCTTCGCCGCAGCAAGCTCCTTCTGCATAGCCACCACGCTCTCGAACACGAGATTGTAGTCGTCAGCCGACATATCTTGCGGGCGCTTGAGTTGCGCGTTCATCTCGCGAATGAGGTCTTCCATATCGCGAATCGCGAGCTCTTCGGAGAAAAAACGCGCGAGCTCGCCCGGCTCGCGATCGTCGTGCGTGCTTGAACCGGAAATAACCGATGCCGCCCCAGGAATGGACTCCTCGAGTCGACGCACGATTTCTGCCGCAGGCGCCGCAGCGTCTTCAGCAAGCACGTCGAGCAGTTGCGTAGCGATCTGACCGTGAATGTCGCGATGCCACACCGTTTGCGCCAACGCGCCCGCATATGCCAAACCGATCGAAGGTTCGCTTGCGCACAGCGACAAGAAATCGCGCTCGATGCGCAGGCGCTCCTTCTCGCGCGGAGGCAATGCGACTTTGGGCGTGCGAGGCGCGGGCGCCGCCGCACCAGCCGATGCCTGCGAAGGCTCGAATTGGCGGGACTCGCGCGTCGCGGCAAGCTTTTCGACCACCGCATTCACATCGAGCTGCAAGCAATCGGCGATATAGCCCGCGTACTCCTGCGCGAGCACAGAATGTTTGATGGGCGCCAAAAGTTCGAGCACTTCGGTGAGCGCCCTGCCTTTTTCGCCGAAATCAACGAGATTACGGCCGCGAAGCTTGCGATCGATTGCGTAACGAAGAAGCGGCACCGCGTTATCGATGAGCTCCTGAATGGCTTCGCCTCCACGTTGCACCACGAAATCGGCTGGGTCGAGGTTATCGGGAAGCGTGACGGCACACAAGTCAACCTGCTTGCGGCCCGCTTCGGGGAGCATGCTTTCGTCAATGAATCGCGCCGCGCGATCGGCTGCGCGCTGACCAGCCTCGTCGCCGTCAAACAAATACACGATCTTGTGCTTGGCATGCCGCGACAGCACACGAATATGCTGCACGGTAAGCGCGGTACCCAACGTAGCGACCACGTTGGTCACGCCGGCCTCATGCATCATGATGACATCGGTATAGCCTTCGCAAATGATGGCAACGCCGGTCGACGCCATAGCCGCCTTGGCCTTATCGAGGCCAAAAAGCACTTCCGATTTGTGGAAGATGGGAGTTTCCTGCGAATTGAGGTACTTCGGCTCGCCCTTGCCCACCACGCGTCCGCCGAACGCGATCACATCGCCATCGACATCGCGAATGGGAAACATGATGCGTTCATAGAAGCGATCGCGAGCGCCGCCCCCTCGCCCCTCGACGGCCACGTTGGCCTCGATCATTTCCTTCGCCTTGAAGCCTTTCGAGTTGAGGTATGCGACGAGAGAGCCCGACCCTGGAGCAAAACCGAGCTGCCACTTCTTCGGCACCTCTCCGCCCAAATCACGCCCTGCCAAATAGGAGCGGGCCTCGTCGACCTTCGGGCCACGCCCGCGCATAAGCTGGGTGTGGAAGAATTCGGCAGAGGCGTTGCACACCTCTTTTAAGCGTGCTTTCTTGCCACGGTTCATAGCGGCGCCAGGCGCTTCGGTAATTTGAATGCCCGCACGGCGCGCAAGCTCGCGCACGGCATCGACAAAGCCGATATCGTCGAGCTTCATCACGAAGCTGAAAACGTCTCCGCCTTCGCCGCAGCCGAAGCAATGCCACAACTGCGTCGACGGATCGATTTTGAACGAGGGGGATTTCTCGTTATGGAACGGGCAGCAACCCCAGAAATCGCGGCCACGCTGACGCAGAACGACCCGCTCCCCCGCAATGGAGACCAAATCGCTCGCCTCGCGCACGCGGCGAATATCATCTTCCGGAATTCCTGCCAAAACGTTCCCTTTCCATCCCACCGCTTGCCGGTCAACAAGAAGCACTGTTCGCGGCGCGAATTCCTTGATCCGATAGATTCCGCACGAGCCGAACAGCCTGGGCTGGCCCGACGGAAGTGCTCGGTTTCTCAAATCTTTCAAAACGGGAAACCGGAGCGAGGCGCAAAGCGAGCCGAATGCGAGCGGTAGCCTCGCGGGCACTTCGGTCGGGCCAGCGCCAGGCTCCCGCCCAGCAGCCGCGAAAACAGGTCCAAACGCAATCGTCCATGACGCGCATGCGCCTAGAGGTTTTCCCTCACCCATTCAATATTGCCCTTGACGGTTGCAATGAGCTCATCGACCGAGTCGAACTTGATCATCGGACGAAGGAATTCAACCGGCTCAACCTTGATCGTATCGCCGTAGATTTTTCCGTCGAAATCGAGGATATGCGCTTCGCACGTCGCGGTCACGTCGGCAAACGTAGGCGCAACCCCCACGCTCATCGCCGATTTATACCGCACGCCGTCGACGGTGACATAAGCAGCGTATACGGCCTCGCCGAGCACCTGCATCATCGCAGGCAGCTGCAAATTCGCCGTAGCAAAGCCCATATCGTTGCCTTGGCCGCGGCCCTGCTGCACCACGCCCTCGAACGTATACGGGTGGCCCAAAAGCTCAATCGCCGCCGCAACCTTGCAATCGCCCAAAAGATGGCGGATGCGCGTAGCGGTGATGGGACGTCCATCGAAGCTCTCCAAATCATGCGAGCAAATACGCGTTCCACGCGAATCGCCCCACTCATGCAACTCGGAAACAGTACCTGCCGCTTTCGCGCCAAAACGGAAATCGGTGCCCACGTGCATCGCATACGGCGCGCATCCACCGAACGTCGCATCCATGAAAGCCATAGGCGACTGGGCAGAAAATGCCGGGGTGAACGGTAAAACCACGACACAGTCGACTCCTGTATCGGCAAGTGCTTTCACACGCTGCTCGTTGGTCATGAGTTTCTTCAGGCGATCAGCATGAAAACGCTCATCGGGGTCGATGTCGAAAGTGAGGGCGATCGACTTGCCGCCGCTTTCTGCAGCGGTGCGCTTCGCCTGGTCGATAAGGAACCTATGGCCCCGATGCACACCGTCGAACACGCCGAACGCGCACGAAGCGCCAATAAACAATGTGTGGTCGAATGTTTCGTCGACCTTATAGACTTTTGCCACGCGTAACTCCTTGCGAGAACACACACTTAGGCGAAACTTTACCAGTTTTCGCGTCGAAGGCGTAGAGCGCCTTCAAATCGTTGCCATACACCAAGCACACGAGCTCGCCATCGTGAAGCGGGCTCGTCGCAGGCACGGCGCATCGCCGCGGACCGCAATCGTCGGCATCAAAACGGTGCGGCGCTTCGTATACGGAAAGCTCCGACGCGCGAAGCGGCTTGCCATTGCACACATCGGCATACGCCCCATCGTCCAGAAACGCCATACGGCTTTCAAGAAGGAAGACTGGATCGATCGCAGCCTCGACGCCGTAGCGTTCCAAGGCGTCGAGCGACAGGCAGTCTTCCACATCAAGCACGCCAGCTCGCGTGCGGCGCAGCGTTTCGACATGAGCGCACGTTTCGCATGCCGCGCCCACGTCACGAGCGAGCGCGCGAATATATGTGCCCTTCGACACCGAGAAGCGCACATCCCACCAAATGCTATCGGCGCGCGGATCGCGCTCCAAATCAAGCAATTCAGCCGAATAGACCTCAATATCGCGCGGCTCAAGCGCAATCACATTGCCTTTTCGCGCCGCGTCGCACGCCTTCACGCCGCCTTTTTTGATTGCAGAATATGCAGGGGGCATTTGCTTCTGCTTGCCCACAAATCCGCTCAATATCACCTGCGCGAACTCGGGATCGCACACCTGCGCGGGAACGTCGAGCGTGCGAATTACTTCGCCGAGCTTGTCGTCGGTATCGGTGGCAGCGCCGAACGAAATGCGCACGTCATACGTTTTGTCGTGCCCAACCATATAAGCATCAAGCCTGGTCGCAGGTCCAACGCACACCACAAGCGCACCCGTCGCCAAAGGATCGAGCGTACCCGTGTGGCCCACGCGGCGTTCACCGAAAATGCGGCGACAGGCATTCACCACGTCGTGCGAGCTTTTGCCCTCAGGCTTGTCGACGCCCACGACGAGGCACATGCCGGAATCTCCACGCTTCATTCCTTGCCTTCACCGCCCACAAACAGCCCATCGAGCAAAGCAGGTATTTCGGCCAAGGCGTCATCGATGTTGCCTTTATAGGTGAATCCAGCAGCCGCCTTATGGCCGCCGCCCCCTATTTCGCGCGCGAGCGCGGCCACATCGATGCCGTCGCCCTTGGCACGAAGGCTTCCACGCACCACGTCTTCCTGCTCGCGCAGCATGCAGGCGACCCGAATGCCGTCGAGCGAGCGAAGCACGTCGATAAGAGGCTCAGCATCGGCCTTTACCGCGCCCAGGCGCTCGAAATCGTCGAGACGCGCATACGAAAGCGCCCACTCGCCCGACGGAGCAACCTGCATGTTCGAAAGCATGACGCCTTCAAGGCCAAGCGAGGCGGCGCTGCGGCGCTGATAAATCTCTTGCGAGCATTCTTCGGGCCGCGCGCCAGCCGACACCATTTCGCCCGCAAGCGCAAACGCTTCAGGAGTGGTGTTCTGGAACTGAAAGCGCCCCGTATCGGTCATCAGGGCCAAATAGCAGCACTGGGCCATCTCGAACGTGGGCTCAACTCCCATTTCGCCAATAAGGCGCCACGCAAGCATGCCCGTTGCCGGCGCATCGGGGTCAACGTAATTGTATTCTGCCATGCAGCTTTCAACCGCATGGTGATCAAGCGTGAAATGCGCACCCGCGCTTTCATGAACGCGAGCCGCATCGCCCAAACGCTCAAGATTGGGCACGTCAACTGCGATGAACGCGTCGACGTCGCTCTCGAATTCGCACGCGGGAATCAATTCGTTCGCCCCGGGAAGGAAGAGGAAGCTCTTATCCACGGCATCGTCGTGCGCAAGCAGGCACACCGCACGCTTGCCCTTGGCGCGCAAAGCATGCGCGAGCGCAAGTTGCGAGCCCAAGCAGTCGCCATCGGGGCTCACATGCCCGCACAAGACAAAACTCTCGAAGCGATCAAGGGCTTCGGCGAATTCCGCAAGCGTCACATTGGTTTGCGGAGTAGTTGCCATGCCGCTACTCCTCGTCTTCGAAATCGTCGTCTTCGCCGTCGCGATGGTATACCGAATCGTCGAAGTCGGCATTTTTGCGCGCGCTTTCTTCGTTGCGCCCAGCATCGCCCGCAAGAGCCTCGGCGATACGCTGCGCCTCGTCAACGCTCGCGTCGAGCATAAAACGCAGCTCAGGAGTCACTCGCCAATGCAAGGCGCGCCCCATGAGCGAACGAATGCGGCCATAAGCGGCAGCGAAGCCTGCGGCGGCGTCTTCATAACGGCTCGGATCAACGGTGTAGTACACATTGCACATGCTGCGGTCGAAGCTCACTTCGCAGCCCGTGATAGTAACCATGTCGAGGCGCGGGTCGCTTACCTCGAACAACAGAATATGCGCGAGCACTTCGCGCGCTTGTTCGTTGAGCTTTCGGCTCGAAGAGTTCTGTTTCATGTGGAATCACCCTTTCTCGCAGCGCTTTTCAAGGCCGCGTAAGGAAGGTTCAAACGCAGGAAACGCAATGCCGAAAACCGGCATTGCGTTAACCGCGTCGCATTAAATTCAATATGGACAAAACGCCAACTCGCTTCAAAGTGCAGGCAAGCGAGCGGCGCCGAGGCAAGCGCAATTTTGGCTAAGCCGAAGCGACGTGAACTTACGCCCACGAACCGAAGGTTGAGCCCAAAATGCGCAGTCTCTTTGCCGTGCAGCGTCGACCATGGGCATTGGCTGTCAGGCCGAAGCTTTGAAGTTACTCGGTGCGCTCGACCTCTTCGGTGCGATAGCCTTCGATAACGTCGCCGACCTTAATGTCTTGGTAGCCGTCGACACCAATGCCGCACTCGTAGCCCTGCTTGACCGACTTGACATCGTCTTTGAAGCGGCGCAGCGAGGAAATCTTGCCCTCGTAGATGACCTTGGAGTCACGAACAACGCGCACCTTGTCATCGCGGGAGATTTCGCCCTCGGTGATGTAGCAGCCGGCAATATTGCCGACCTTCGGAACGCGGAACACGTCGCGGACCTCGGCAGAACCGGTGTCTTTATCGACGAATTCAGGCGCCAGCATACCGATACGAGCTGCGTTGATGTCTTCAATCGCCTGGTAGATAACGCGATACAGGCGAATGTCGACCTTCTCATGCTCGGCAGCCTTACGCGCACCTGCGGTCGGACGCACGTTGAAGCCGATGATGATTGCGTCGGACGCGGCGGCCAGCGTTACGTCGGTCTCGGTCACGCCACCCACGGCAGAGTGAATGATTTGGATCTTGACCTCGGACTGGTCCATTTTCTCAAACGCATCGCGCAGCGCTTCGATGGAGCCCTGAACGTCGGCCTTGACGACCAGGTTGAGCTCGGTCGTGCCCTCTTCGATGCGATTGAAGAGGTCATCGAGGCTCATATGGCTCTTGGTCTGCTGCTCCTTCAGGCGAGCACGCATCGCACGCTCTTCAGCGAGCTTGCGAGCATCGCGCTCATCTTCGAATACGCGGAACTCGTCGCCCGCGGTAGGAACGCTCGACAGGCCCAAGATCTCGACAGGATCGGAAGGCGTGGCCTGCTTGGCATGATTGCCGTGCGGGTCGATAAGCGCGCGAACACGACCGTAGCTCTCGCCAGCGACAACGGAATCACCAGGCTTGAGCGTACCGCGCTGCACGAGCACGGTAGCAACCGGGCCGCGACCCTTGTCGAGGTTCGCTTCGATAACGAAGCCGGAAGCCAAAGCATCGGGGTTGGCCTTGAGTTCAAGTACATCTGCCTGAAGGATGATGGTCTCGAGCAGGTCGTCGATGCCGAGCTTCTGCTTCGCGGAAACGTTCACGAACATGTTGGAACCACCCCACTCTTCGGGGATGACTCCATACTCGACGAGCTCTTGGCGCACGCGGTCGGGCTGCGCACCAGGTTTGTCGATTTTATTCACGGCAACCACGATAGGCACATTTGCAGCCTTAGCGTGGTTGATGGCCTCAATGGTCTGGGGCATAACGCCGTCGTCGGCAGCAACCACCAAAACGATAACGTCGGTTACCTGGGCGCCGCGAGCACGCATGGCGGTAAATGCCTCGTGGCCCGGGGTGTCGATGAAGGTAATCTGGCGACCATTGATGTTAACGACCGAAGCACCGATGTGCTGCGTAATGCCGCCAGCCTCACCCGACGCGACGCCGGTGTGGCGAATGGCGTCGAGCAACGACGTTTTGCCGTGGTCGACGTGACCCATAACGGTAACCACGGGAGGACGAGGCTTGAGGTCTTCTTCCTTGTCGTTGTACACGACGGCGAATTCCTCTTCAGGAGACACGATGCGCACCTTGCGGCCCATATCGTCGGCGATGAGCTCGATAAGCTCGTCGCTCATGGTCTGGGTGACGGTAAGGGCCTGGCCGAGCAGGAACAGGCGCTTGATTACGTCGCCCGAGGGTACGCCGAGCAAGTCGGCGAATTCGCCCACGGTGGAACCCTGCATGACCTCGACGACATTTTCATCGAGCATCAGGCTGGGATCGATGCCACGCTCCATTGCCTCCTGGGCAATGCGCTCGCGCTGAGCGGCCTCGCGCTTTTCCTTACGCTTCTTACGACGGCCTTCGCCCTCGTTATTCGACGCGGCAGCAACGGCGGCACGCGCCTCGGCGAGCACCTTGTCGCGCTGCATCTTCTCGGCCTGAACGGCCATTTGGGCGTAACGATCTTCGCCATTGTTGGAAAGCTCAGGAACGTCAGGCTCAAAATGGTGGCCCCCACGCTTACCAGCGCCCTTGGCATTTTTCTTATTGCCAGCAGCGGCGTTGCCGTTGCGAGACGGACGAGCTGCCTTCTCGGCGGTAAGGCGGTTCTTCTCGGCCTCAATCTGCGAAAGCAGCGAGTCGAAGGAAGATTTGCGCGGCGCGGCGGTCGGCGCGGGCTTCGGGCGACGCTCGGCAGCGGGTTTGGCGGCAGGCTTTTTCGCACCGCGGTTCGCCAAGGCCTCGGCAACAGCCTTCTTCTTGGCGACCTCGGCAGCGAGTTTCGCGGCGCGCGCGTCTTGCGCGGCCTTCTTGCGACGATGCTCGGCAGCAGCCTTCTGCTCTTCAATCTGGCGGGCCAAGCTCGAAAGGCCCGAATTCACCGCAGGCGCAGGCGGACGTTTGGCCTGCTTGGCGGAAGCGGCTGCAGCGGAAGCCTCGCCCTTAGCTGCGGAATTATGCTCACGACGAGCGCGTTCCTCGGCACGAAGCTCACGCTCGCGCTCGACAGCGGCACGACGTGCGCGCTCCTCTTCGGCCTTCTTCTCGTCGGCGGCAGCCTTTTCGGCCTGGGCCTTAGCGGCTGCTTCGGCATCCATGCCCGCAGCTGCCTTGGCGCCAAGCTCGGGGGCGAGCGCCTCGCGGATTTTTTCTACGTTGGCCTCGGAAAGGACGCTTGCGTGGCTCTTCGCGGCGATCTTGAGATCTTGAATGCGAGAGAGCAGCACCTTGCTGTCCATGCCGAATTCCTTCGCCAACTCATGAACTCTCATGCTGGCCATATGGTTCTCCTAGTCTCCTCTCCTGCGATGCTATTCGCAGTCGGCATGGACGCCGCAGAAACGGCTTCCAGGACGTGCATGGTTGCGGCAAGGGGTGCCGTCTTCGGCGACATATGCGCAGAATTCGCCTTCTTCAACGTCCTCTTCCTCGTCGAGCAAGAGATTCTCTTCATGTACGGGTGCAGAAGCGTTGAAACTTGCCGATTTAATGTCGATGTGCCAGCCAGTCAAGCGTGCAGCGAGGCGGGCGTTTTGGCCTTCCTTGCCAATGGCGAGCGACAACTGATCGTCGGGGACGATGACGGTGGCGTAGTTTTTATCCTCGTCGATGATGACGCGGTTCACGCGAGCGGGGCTCAAAGCCTGAGCGACGTACTTCGCGGGATCTTCATCCCACTGAATGACGTCAACGCGCTCGTTGCGAAGCTCTTCGACAACCATGCGCACGCGAGAGCCCTTGGGGCCAACGCACGCGCCAACCGGATCGAGGTTGGGCTCGCGGCTTGCGACGGCGACCTTAGAGCGGGCGCCGGGCTCGCGGGCGATGGATTTGATTTCGACCATACCGTCATAAATTTCAGGCACTTCGAGTTCGAAAAGACGACGAATGAGGTCGGGGTGAGTACGAGAAACGACGATAGCGGGACGGGCCGCTTCGCCACGAGTGCGCGGCTCAAGCGAGTTGGGGTCGCGCACATCGATGATGAGCACCTTAATGCGCTGATTGTGGCGATAGTGCTCACCCATCGGACGCTCGTTGCGCTCGTTGGGGTTGCGCTTCTGGTCGTAATGCGGAAGTTCGGCCTCAACGCCATCGCGAATCTTCACGATGGTGAAGTCGGGCGTCGCCTGAAGCACGGTGGCGGTCACGATGTCGCCCACGCGGTCGCTGAACTCTTCGTAAATGCTCTGACGGCCCGCTTCGCGAACCATAGCGGCGATAACGCCCTTTGCATTCTGAGCGGCGATGCGGCTCACGCCTTCGGGAGTAACGTCGCGCTCTTCGAACTCGGCGTATTCGCCGGTCTCCTCGTCAGGCTCGCCAACCGGAACGAGCTCGTAGACATAGATCTTGCCCGTGGTGCGGTCGATGGTGACGCGAGCGTCCCACTCAAGGTCAAGAATGTTCTGGTAGCTCTTGGCAAGCGACGCCTCAAGACGCTCGATAAGATAGAACTCGTCGATCTTCTTCTCGTGCGCCAAGGCCTGCAGGGCCTCCATAAGCTGGGATGCCATTGTCTTCCTTCCTCTTCTCAATAAGGCGCATATGCGCCCTCTCGGTGCAAATTCGTATGGTAGGCAACTTTTCTTTATATAAAGAAAGGTTCGATTAACGGAATTCGACGACGCCTTTCACATGCGCCTTCTTGATGTCGGCGAGCGGAATGTCACAGCGCGCGTCATCGACATCGAGCAGCACGCATTCGGTTTCGGCGTTAAAGCCCGCAAGCGTGCCTGTAAAGCGGCTCCGGCCTTCGATAGGGCCATTCGTGACCACATAGGCTTCATCGCCGGCAAAACGCTCAAAGTGCTCGGGCGTGCGTAGCGGGCGGTCGATGCCGGGTGAGCTGACCTCTAAGGTATATGCACCCGGAAACGGATCAATCTCGTCCATGATCTCGTTCACCCACACTTGGGCGGCCGTGATCTCATCGAACGAAATGCCCTTTGCGGTATCGAGATACACGCGAATCGTGGGGGCTTTGCGGCTGCCGACGATTTCGACGGTCACAACCTCGACGCCTTCAGACGCCGCACGCGGTTCCAAAGCCGCAAGCAGGCTCTTCTCTTTGGCGGTGAGCATCGATGCCTCCTTTCGAACGGTTTCGCGCAAGGGCGAAACTCCCCTATACAAAAAAGAAAGCGGGACCAGGCCCCACTTTCTCACAATGACGAAAAAGTTGTAATGCACAAGGGCTACGCCCGAGTGCGTGGTCTTTTTATATCACAGTCACCTGCGGGTACGCAAGGCTCATTCACGGCAAAATCATGAACGTTCATTCTTCCCATTTAATTGTACGGGCGCACGCGTATCACGACTTTCGCATCTGTCAAGCAACGAAACTTCCAACTTCGATAAGCTATTACTATCAATTACCCTAGTTCCGCTTATGATTAAAAAAACGTTAACCAACAGTTTCGCTATTCTGTGGGTATTTCTACCTCTCTTTTTCGGATATTTATCCCCTGTTTTAGACGGTATTTCCTTATGCCCACACATAAAAGCACCCACTTTGACACCTATGTATAGGTGAGACTTATGGATTCAAAACAGTTTTGGTATTTCTATTAATTAGATTTTTCCCCACGAGCGGTGCACAATATGAGGACAAGCTGAACGGAGGCGAGAGAGCAAAAGCACTGGAGCCGAAGTTCAAGGTAAGCGCTTAGGTAACCTTAAGGAGGGTTCACATGAGCAAATTGTCCAAGGAGCAGTTCGACGCATATCTCGAGCAAATCAAGGAGCTCGCAGAGGGTCCGTTCGAGGAGATGCAGCCCGAGATCGAGGTGACGAACGTCTTCCCCGAGAAGTTCTACGAGCTGGCCAAGGAAAACGACCTGTATCGTTTCGCTCTCCCCGCTGAGTACGGTGGATGGGATCTTTCGGAGCTCGACATCCTGCGCGTTCAGGAGCAGTTCTCCCGTGGTCCTGGCGGCATGCGTATGCACCTGCACTATGCTGCTGACCTGAACTGGCGCATCCTCGACGACTACGGTTCGGACGAGCTCAAGGCCCAGTACATGGACAAGTTCCAGGACAAGACCATCTTCACCTGCTTTGCTCTGACCGAGCAGTCCGGCGGCACCGGTGCTGACATCCACACCACCGCTGAGAAGGACGAGAATGGCGACTACATCCTCAACGGCGAGAAGTGGCTCATCTCTCACACCGACTGCTGCGAATTCGCTTACGTCATCGCTGTGACCGATCCCACCAAGCAGGGCGACGAGCGTCTCTCCGCTTTCTTCGTCCCCGTTGACACCCCGGGCTACGAAGTTACCCCGATGCCCCACATGATGGGCGCTCGCGGTGCTGCTCACACCGGCCTCAAGTTCACCAACATGAAGCTTGACAAGAAGTACCTGCTCGGCAAAGAGGGCCAGGGCATGGAGATTGCTATCCACTCCCTGTCTGTTTCCCGTGCTCACATCGCTGCTTCTAACCTCGGTATGTGCCAGCGTATGCTCGAGATGTCTCTCGCCCGCGCTAACGACCGCATCACCTTCGGCAAGCCGATTGCTTCCCGTCAGATGATCAAGCGCGAGATCGCTGAGATGCAGATGTACACCCATGCTCTGCGTTGCATGGTTTACGACTTCGGCCGCGAGTACGACGCCGATCCTAACGGCAAGTACATCGAGGAGAAGGCCGCTATGTGCAAGCTGTTCTCCATCTACTCTACCCGCATCGTCTCCGACGGCATGCTGGAGATCTTCGGTGGCGACGGCTACTTCGAGGACAGCCCCTACGGCCCGACCGAGCGCCTCTACCGCGACGCTCGCGCCATGTGGCTCGAAGAGGGTGCTCCCAACGTTCAGCGCATCACCATTGCCCGCAACTGCCAGAAGTTCGGCGGCAAGGTCGAGTACCAGCTGTAATCACCCTTTTGAAGGCGTCGATCGCACAAGAACAAATTCACTCATGAAAGGAGGGTCGTCTGCCTTAGGTGGATGGCCCTCTTTTCTTTTTTGCGAAATCGCCACGAAATGCGTCCGGAGCTCCCGGACCATAGAACCGGGAAACCGGATATTGCATATTTCAACAAGGAGGAAAGCATGCAACCACTCAAGGGTCTTAAAGTCGTTGACCTCACCACCTTCCTTGCGACCCCGACCACGGGCCGCATCCTCGGCGAATGGGGTGCCGATGTCGTCAAGGTTGAGGCGTTCAAGGGCGATCCCTGCCGCGTCAACCAGGCTGTCGTTTTCGGCATGCCCTCCAGCGACGAAGAGAACCTCGCGTTCGACGTGGCCAACTTCCACAAGCGCTTCGTCGCTTTGAACCTCAAGACCGAAAAGGGTCTCGAGGTCATGATGAAGCTCCTCGCGGAAGCTGACGTCTTCATCACCAACACCCGCACCAAGTCTCTGGCCAAGATGGGCCTCGACTGGGAATCCCTGCACGAGAAGTTCCCGCGCCTGATCATGGGCCACGGCCTTGGCTATGGCAAGAAGGGCCCCGAAAAGGACGCTGCAGGCTTCGACGTTACCTGCTACATGGGCCGCGGCGGCGTTTTCGGCACCACGGTTAACAAGGGCGACTCCCCCATGATTCCGACCAACGGCTACGGCGACTACCAGTGCTCCGTGTTCTTGGTTGCTGGCATCCTTGCCGCACTCCAGGGCCGCGAGAAGACCGGCGAAGGCGACTACGTCACCTGCGCTCTGCAGCATGCTGGCATCTACACGCTCGCTACGGGCATGATTTCCGCCCAGTACGGCAACCCGTACCCGAAGAGCCGTCTCGAGGTCAACAACCCACTGAACAACGTCTTCCGCTCCAAGGATCAGAAGTGGGTTGTTCTGTGCCTGCCCGAGTACGACCGCGACTGGCCGCGCGTCATGCACCTCATCGGTCGCGACGAGCTTGCCGATCACCCCGATTACAAGTGCTGCCAGACCGTCAATGACAAGGGCCTCGCTCCTGAGGTCGTCAAGATTCTTGACGACGGCTTTGCCCAGTTCACTCGTGAAGAGCTGCTGAAGATGTTCTCCGAGAACGACATGCCGTGCGAGCCTGCGCAGACCCCGAACGACATCTACGAGGACCAGAACGCGCTCATCAACGAGTACATCAAGGCTGTTCCCTATCCCGATGGCCCGCGCTGGTGCCCGACTGCCCCTGTTCAGTTCGAGCTCGGCGAGACCGACGACCTTATCCCGGGCGGCAAGCTTGGCTCTGCCACTGCCGACGTCATGAAGGAACTCGGCTACTCCGAGGACGAGATCAAGGCCGCCGAGGAAGAGGGCGCCGTTTCCGGCCCCGTTGATTTGGCAGTCCTGCAGGGCAAGTAAGCCCATCTCGCCAAGGGAGATTAAAGCGCATCGCTTTTTCGAGAAGGGGGCGAGATACGTCTCGCTCCCTTCTTCTTTTTCACATGGAGGGATCAATTCATGATCACCGACGTCAAAATCAACGAAGCCCTGAAAAAACTCTATTACGAGCGTGGCTATTGGGGAGACAAGACTATCGCAGACGTCTGGGATGAGCAGTGCGAGAAATATGGCGACCGCACCTATGTGCAAGACGATCTGGGCACGAAGCTTACGTATAAGCAGGTTGATACCGGCGCACGCAAGCTCGCGTCGTGGCTGAAGGAAGTCGGCGTGCAAAATGGCGACGTCGTTTCCTTTCAAGTGCCCAAATGGGCAGATTTCTGCATTATTTACCTGGCCTGCCTTAAGGTGGGTGCCGTTATGCACCCGCTTGCAACGAATTTGAGCGCAAACGACATCGATTACGTCATCAATAAGGTGCAATCGGTCGTATATATATGCCCTACGTTCTTCCACAAAACTGATTACGAGAATCAATACCATGGAATCGAAAGCAAGCTTGAATCGCTTAAGGCTGTGCTGCTGCTTGATAAAGAATTCCCCGCACACGATGAAAATGCTATCACGCTGAGCAAAGTGCTCAGCGGTTATTCGGAATTCGATGGGCCCTGCCCCGCCCATTCCGACGACGTGTGCTGCATTCTGTCGACCTCAGGCACAACGGGCAAACCGAAGCAGGCCATGTTCACGCATAACAATATCCTATTCTCGGAACGCTCCTACACCGCTGATTTGGACCTTACCCCCGATGACGTGATGTGGATGCCGTCGCCTCTCAACCATGCGACCGGTTTCTACCATGGGCTCATCTCGCCTATGCTTACCGGCAGCCGCTGCGTTCTTCAGCTGCATTTCAAAGCAGCCGAGGCCATCGAGCTCATTAATCGCGAGCATGTCACGTGGTCATGTGGCGCCACGCCGTTCGTGCATGACCTTATTGGCGCAATGGAGGAAAACGGCACAGCAATTCCGAGCCTGCGTTTCTATTTGTGCGGCGGCGCTCCTGTGCCCAGCACGCTCATCGAGCGCGCGGCCGAGCACGGCTTCCTTCTGTGCGAACTCTATGGCTCAACCGAAAGCTGTCCCCACCTGCGCGTTCCGCGCGATAAATGCCTCGAATGGGATGGCCGATTCTCGGGCGTTGCCTACCCCGGTATCGAGGTAAAGGTCGTTGACGAGTTCCGCAACGAAGTCGCTCATGGCGTTCAAGGCGAAGAAGCAAGCCGTGGTCCCCACATGTTCTGCGGCTACCTCAACGATTCCGAACGCACCAATGAAGCGCTCGACGATGAAGGTTGGTTCTATTCTGGCGATTTATGCACGATTGACGAAGAAGGGCGCGTGCGTATCAACGGCCGAAAGAAAGAAATCATCATTCGCGGCGGTGAGAACATTTCCGCACGTGAAGTCGACGACAACGTGATGGACTGGGAAGATATCTGCGATCAGGCAACCGTCGGCATGCCCGACGATCGCCTGGGAGAGCGCATTTGCCTTTTCGCCGTGCCCGCCCCCGGCGTTACCGAGGAACTTTGCTTGCACGACCTTACGGAGTACCTTGCAAGCAAGGGCGTGGCTAAGCGTCTGTGGCCCGAACGCATCGAAACTATCGACGCCATTCCACGCACGCCTACGGGCAAAATCAAGCGCTTTGAACTTGCGCGCGAGGTCAAACGCCGTATGGGCATCGGCCAATAACGCAAAGCCATGCTTTCCATGCATGGGAACGCACGATAAAATGCCTGCAGCTGACGTCCGCAGCTGCAGGCATTTTCAAAATTGGCCTTCTTGTTTTGCGGGATGAGCACGACCGGCGCCCTTCAAAACAAGCAGACTGATCAGCGTATTAAGGGGGAACCATGATTGAACAGAAGTACACCATCACGCGCACAAGGGCCACATGGAAGCCACGTGTAACCGATGCCGATATGCCTTTCTTCATCGACAAAGACGGCAATACGCTCGTCGCCCTTTCGGGCGACGCTGACGCAGTGTATACCGGCACGGGTCGCACGCTTGTGGGAGAACCCCCCTACGCGCATCTTAACGATGCCATCGAATCCAACAACGACCCCATTGATTTCATCGAAGTCGAAGACCTGCCCGAAGGCATTGAGCTCGATTACCAGATCAGCGGCGGCTTCAACAACAATGCCGTGTACTTCAAATGGAAGATTGCCGACAAAACGAAATATCAAATCACCTGGGTTGCTCTGAAAACGTTTACGGGCATGCAGTTGAAATACGTGATGCCGAAGAAATTCCCGCCTTTGCTGTTCGCTCTCGCCGATGAAGACGCATTTGCGTATTGCAATAAGATTCCCTGCGAAGAATGCGCGTTCCGCTGCAAGAGCGGATTCGTGTTCTACGCGAATATCAAGGGCCTTGGAATCGTACGCATGAGCATGGATCGCATCTCGATGCTCAACATGGACCAGATCAAATAGGACGAAAGAACAATTCCTATCGAAAAAAACAACCGGCCATGTGACCGGTTGTTTTCGTTTTACATAATGATGTCCGATGGAGGAGATGCGGGACCCGAATCTTGATTATCGGTATCGGGAAGCACGCCTTTAGGGCATACGAACCCTCCAGTGAAATCGATAAAGCTCTCGAGAGCGCGGTTCTTGAATTCTTCCTTCTTGTATACCATGTACACGGAATGGAACTCGCGCGGGACTTCGTTTTCGTCAATCGCGATTGCGGCAAGGTTGTTGAACGGCTTCAAGCCAATAGTATTCGTGAGCAACGCGCAGTAATTCGGCGGCGCCGTGGAAATCATACCGCCCATCGTGATTTCGTCATCGTAATCTTGATGAACCTGAAGGCCATAACGGGTCACGAGTTTATCGACCTCATCGCCAATGGGAGTTCCCGTGCGATAGGTATACACTTGCATGCCCTTCAAATCTTCAAGCTGCAGCACGCGACGGAATGCAAGCGGGCTTTGCTTGCTTACCGCAACGACGAGCTGATGGGCAACTACGGGTTCGAAACAAAGGCTCGACTCGCCTTCCTTCTTGGCGGCGAAAATGACGTCATATTTGTCGTCTTTCAAGCCTTCAATAAGATCGAGCGAGAAACCTTGCGATACGCGGAACTTTACCGCTTCACCGAAATTGTCGTGATAGGCACGAATGAGCGCCGGCAGATAATCGCCCGTGATGGTATACAACGCACCTACAGCCAACTCGCCCGCGAGCTTACCCGTGTACTCATGCATAATCGCGATGCCCTTGTCAAGCTCGCGCAACGCATCGTGCACATAGGCCGAGAACTCTTTGCCATAGCGCGTAAGCTTTACATTGCGCCCCTCGCGCTGAAACAGCGGAACGCCGAGTTCCTTCTCGAGAGAACGAATAGCGTCAGATAACGCAGGCTGCGTGATATAAAGCTCCTTAGCGGCTTTGGTATAGTGCTGCAATTCGGAAAGCTTGCGGAAATAATACAGCTGAGACAGGTTCACTGTTATCCCTTTCCTCCCAAGAACATCCCCTTTGCGCATAGCGCATCTTGTTCATTATATGAAACAAACAGGCATATCGACGGTTCAATTTCATGGCCGAACAACGACTCAGCACATTGACTTTCATCCTGCCTGATGAGGTCCTCAAAGAACGCTGAAAGGTATTATTTGTTTTTTAAATAATACGTGTTCAAATACGCAAAACGAATGAATTGGACTTCCTTTTACCCCGCTCGCATAATACAAGGCATAAGGAGCGATGAGCTCCGGAGGAAACACGGATTGTCATGCGACTAGAGGAGGTTTCATGAATCCCAATGCCAAAATTACCGACGAGCAGTTCGAGGCATATCTGAAGCAGATTCGCGAACTGGTCGAAGGCCCCTTCGAAGAGATTCAGAAGGAAGTCGAAGTCACCAACACCTTCCCCGAAGAGTTCTACGAACTCGCGAAGAAGAACGATCTGTATCGTTTCTATCTCCCCTCTGAGTACGGCGGATGGGACCTCGACGAGCTCGAGATCCTGCGTGTTCAGGAAGAGTTCTCCCGCGGTCCTGGCGGCATGCGCATGCACCTGCATCACGCTGCCGATATGAACTGGCGCATCCTCGACGACTACGGCACGCCCGAAGTCAAGGCCGAGCTCATGAACAAGTTCCAGGACAAGACCGTCTACTGCAACTTCGCCATTACCGAGCAGACCGGCGGCACCGGCGCTGACCTTCACACCACCGCCATCAAAGACGCCGACGGCAACTATGTTCTGAACGGCGAGAAGTGGCTCATCTCCCACACCGACTGCTCCGATTACACCTACGTCATCGCCGTTACCAACCCCGATGACGACAAGGACACTCGCCTTTCGGGCTTCCTGGTTCCCAACGATGCTCCCGGCTTCGAAATTGTCCCCATGCCTCACATGATGGGCTGCCGTGGCGCTGGCCATGCGGGCCTGAAGTTCACCAACCTCGTGCTTGACCCGAAGTACCTGCTTGGCAAAGAGGGCCAGGGCATGGAAATCGCGATTCACTCGCTTTCCGTTTCCCGCGTGCACATCGCTATGTCGAACCTCGGCATGTCCCAGCGCATGCTTGAGATTTCCCTCAAGCGCGCCAACGACCGCGTGACCTTCGGCAAGCCGATTGCTTCCCGCCAGATGATCAAGGCCAAGATCGCCGATATGCAGAAGATGATCCATGTTCTGCGTTGTGCAATCTACGACTTCGCTCGCGACTTCAACAAAGACCCGCACAACGAGTACGTCACCGAGAAGGCTGCTATCTGCAAGCTGTTCTCTATCGACACCGTGAAGCTCGTCTCTGACGAAATGCTCGAGATCTTCGGCGGTGACGGCTACTTCGAGGATTGCCCCTATGGCCCCACCGAGCGTCTCTACCGCGACTGCCGCGCTATGTGGCTCGAGGAAGGCGCTCCCTGCGTACAGCGCATCACCATCGCACGCGAATGCCAGAACCATGGCGGCAAGATCGAATACACCTTCGACTAAACCTTCGTTTCACTCGACTTTGCAGCGCGTGAGCGCATAATTCCTTCGGAAGCCTAGCGCTTACCTTAAAAGCTTGTGCGAGCAGCCGTCCTTCGGGGCGGCTGTTTCGCGTTTTGGGGCATTTTCGCTTCGCGCGGAAAGCCCGAAGATGACCTGGGGTACAATATTCGCAGCTCAAAACCCTAAGAATGGAGCACGATGAACCTTTCGCAGCTGTATTACTTCCGCAAACTCGCTGAAGTGAAGCACTACACTCATGCCGCGGAAGAGCTGTTCATATCGCAGCCGACACTTTCCAACTCCATATCGCAGCTCGAACGCGAATTAGGCATTCCCCTCTTCGAGCGCGAAGGGCGCAAAATCAAGCTCACGAAATATGGAGAAGAGTTCTACCAATACGCCACCGAAGCGGTGAACGCGCTTGAAAAGGGCATCGCGCTGGCGCACGAACACGCAGGGTCGCCAACAGGAAGCATCGACATTGGAGCGATTTATACCATCCAGAGCGACTACCTCCCATCGCTTATTAAAGGCTATCGCGACCAATATGGAAAAGACGCGCAGGTCAACGTTTTCCAGGGCCTCACGCAACCTCTGTTGGAAGACCTCGAGAGCAACCGCTACGAACTTGCCTTCACGGCCTACGTCGACAACAAACCCAATCTCACCTTCGTGCCCGTGCTTACCCAGCGGCTCGTGGCGGTCGTGCACCGCTCCGACAAGCTTGCGTGGTCGAAAAATCTCACGCTCGATTCGCTGCGCGGAAGAGACATCATCACCTACCCGCCCACAACGCCGATTGGCGCCGAGGTTTCCGCGCTCATGGCAACGCATGGGCTGAGCGCAACGCACACATATGCGAATGATGAGATCACCTTAGGAAGCATGGTGGAAAGCACGCCGGGCACCATCGGCCTCGCGCTCGATACCATTGGGCTCGCCCCTTTCCGCGAGCTCATCACCAAACGGCTGCCGGAAGTCGACGACGACTTCCATACGGTATGCCTCGCCTTTAAAACCGCCGCATATAAAACGCGCGCCGTTGAGAACTTCATCGAGTTCACCCGATCTTTCGAATGGGACAGCAAACGGTAATCGCTGGTTGAAAATCAACGCCCTCCCTACAACACACGACGCCACGAACGAAACCTACAAACTCGCATCAAAGAGGGCCGCAAATGCGCACCGCACCCAAGAATTCGAGCCGTCAATCGCAGGCAATGCCAAGGCGGCTGACGGCTCGAATTCTCAGTGTCGCAAAACCCCTATTCCTGGCTTTTTCGAGCAATAGAAAATCGCGCGTAACGACTTCCTCATTCGAAAAAAAGGGCCGCACCCTTTCGAGCGCGACCCTTTTCAGGAGCTATAGATTGGAGCGAATGTTATTCGGTCCAGTCGGCCTGCAGGCCCTTCATCTTGCCGAAGCAGAAGATGCCGAGCAGCAGAACCACAACCATGAGCACGATAGCGACAGTGAACAGGATGCTGTAGCTCATGTCGCCGAAGAAGGCCCAGAAGGGAGCACCCACAGCGCCAACGATGTTCACAAACATGGAGACGCGGGAGTAAATCTGGGGGTACTCACGCTGGCCGAAGAGCTGGCGAACCAAGATGGGAACCAGAACGACGCAGCTGGCGAAGAAGAAGCCATACACAGCGGAGCCAGCGTACAGGATCATAGCGGAGCCGGTGCCGAACCACACGAGCAGGACGCCGAGGATGCCGCAAGCGCAAGCCGCGAAGAAGCTGAGCTTGGAGTTCTTGTCGGCGCACACGCCCAAGGCGAGCTTGCAGATAGCCTGAGAAGCCATCATGACGGTTGCCATGGTAACGCCAACGGCGATGAAGGTGCCGGTGCCGTCGTCGAGCGACTTGGTGTACTTCGGGAACTGCTGAGCAACAATGGTGAGCAGGTTGATGATGCCGGCGAGCAGGAAGACCGCATAGAAGGCAACAGACTTCATGGCCTTGCTGGCGTCGATGCCAGCGGGCTTGCCAGAAGCGGTCTGAGGCTTGCCATAGGGCAGGCAGCCAGCTTCTTCAGGGGTGGAGCGGATGCACAGCAGCGTGAACGGCAGAGAAGTCACGAGAGCGGCGATGCCCCAAATCATGTAGATGGTCCACACGTCCATGCCAGAAGCGATGAGCGCGTTGAAGACCTGCAGCCAGATAGCGCCACCAATGCCGGTGAATGCCATGCAAGCGCCGATGATAGTACCGGACTTCTGGTTGAACCATTTGTTGCACAGCGTGGGAACAGCCAGCCAGAGCAGACCAACTTCGCCAAGACCCATCATGAGGCCGGCAACGTAGAAGATCCACATGCTCTTGATGAGCGAAATGAGGATGAAGCCGACGCCGACGAGAAGCGCAGATGCGGAAAGCACGATGCGGATGTCGGTCTTAGCGAGCAGGTTGCCGATGAACGGCGCCGAGAAAGCTTCGGCCAGGTAGAGCACCGTGATGTACAGCGCCCACTGAGTGGTAGGAACGCCCAACAGATCGGGGACGTAGGCCTGGAAAGCACTCCACGTCGAGAAGACGAGAGCCGAGCATCCGAAGGTAATCATGATGCCCGAGATAATGATGAGAATGTGACGCACGCTCATCTTATCGGTGTAGGTTGCAGTTTCGCCCAATTTCTTTCCTCCTTATGAAAGACCAGACGATGTGGCCTGCCTTCTTAAGGGGGCCAGAATTCCCTTAAGAAGGCAGGCGCCTTAGATTTCACCCGAAGGCGCCGATCCAAGAACAAATTCACTAAGTATAATCCTGCAAATCTGCATATCATGTTACGGTCAATATTGCATTTCTGACCCTAAAACGATAAGTATCGGCGATAGTTGCCCCACAAATATAAGCAAATTGGATAGTTTTCTATCCCAATTTTTACGTTATGAGCTTGCAATTGATGGACAGTTCTCGAAAAACTGACCCAAAAGAAACGAGGGGAGCTCGCGCTCCCCTCGCAATCGATAAGAATCCGGCGCGAGATGGCTACATCTCAGATTCCGCATACTTGCGCATCACAAGAGGCGCCGCGATGTAGACCATGATCTGATCGGTGCCCTCGGCGATTTGGAAGCCACGGCAATCTTGCCAAATCGAAGAAATGCGCTCATGCGTCGTATAGCCTCGACCGCCAAGGATCTGCATGGCATCGCTTGCGACCTCGGTCGCAGCACGCGGCACGTAGCGCTTCATAAGCGCCACAGTCAAGCGTTCATGCACGCCGTGGTCGAATTCCCACGCGGCTTTATAGACCATATGGCGCATATTCGTGAGCTTCACTTCCATGTCGGTCAACATCTCTTGGACCTGCTGGAAATTCGACACAGGCGTGCCGAATGCGGTGCGCTCGCGCGCCCACTCGACTGCATCGTCCATCGCGGCCTGAGCCTCGCCAAGCGCCGTTGCGCATGCGAAAACGCGGCCGTATTCAAAGAAGCTGAACAATTGAGGAAAGCCCTTTGCCGGCCCTTGCAAACGCCACGACTCGTCAAGTTCGACATTATCGAAGCGAATATGGGCGAACGGGAGCATCTCTTGGCCAATCTTGCTCTCGGGAACCGCCTCGACGCCTTTCGCGGTGCGCGGAACCATCCACATGGACAAGGCGGGATGCCCGTTTTCAGCAGGCGCATCCTCGTCGATTGCCGCAACAAGCAGGGCTGGCGCGTATTCGCCGTTATTCACGAACATCTTCTCGCCATTCATGAACAGACGTCCGTCAACGGAGCGAACAGACGTCTTCATGCCCGTTGTATCAGAACCCGAATTCGGCTCGGAAACTGCAAAAGCGAATGCAAGGCGTCCCGTATTCTGATATTCAAGGCGAATGGGGTCGGTTTGCGAAGGACTCGCGAAAGCCTCGAGGATCTGGAGCTGAAGGAAATCGTTTTGGAACGGCAGGGTCGCGCCCGAAACGCGCGACAATTCCTCGAGTACAAGAACCTGCGCGAGCATGTCGTAATGAACATGATTGCGACGATGGATGACGCCAAACCCATTGAAATCGAGGTCGACGAACGCCTTCACGACCTCATCAGGCAAGCCCATATCGCGGCGCCATTGCGCAACCGACTCATTATTAAAGTAATTCTTGCCAAATTCGCGCACTTGCGAAATAAGCACGCGATCGGCATCGCTCAACATGAAATCCATTGCAGCGCCTTCCTATTCGCGCAACCACGACGGATTCTCGTCGCGTCACCCCTTATACATATGTTTCGGAATACGCGCCGCAGCAAGCTCCCCTTACTTTTCGTTTTGCAAAGCGTGGCGCATTCCATAATGCAATGGCGCGATTATAACCGCCATTTCGCCTTAGCGCATTTTTTGCAGCCATTTTGTACCACAGAAACGTGAAAATGACCCATCTACTATTTTTTTAGCGATGCACTCAATTTACGTTGAAACCTCAATTACACCAACTCAAGCGATACCGAAGCGCCACGGGCGGCCATATTGTAGCAACCACGAGGTGCGAAGCCGACCGAATGATCGGTTCGGCAGCGGACAGCCAAACCGATCAAATGCGTGAATCGGTCGACAACGCACCTCGAGTAAAAGCGGGTTTGCCCCGCTTGAAACAACCAGGGGATATGCCACTGGGCGTATATAGGCTTTTAAAAATGAAAGCCGCGACATCAAGGAGGAAACATGGCAGATTACTACGGAACCGACACTGTCGTATCCGAGCTTCGCGAGGACGGACTGCTGATCATCCGCATCAACCGTCCCGAGGTCGCCAATGCGCTGAACGGCGCAACTTCCGACGCTATGGAAAACATCATGAACCACGCCGAGAAAGACAAGGCTGTGCGCGCCATCATCGTGACGGGCACCGGCAAGGTCTTCTGCGCCGGCGAGGACCTCTCCGAGCTCTCTGAGGGCGGCGAGTGCCAGACCGTTACCGAGCACGGCTTCGGCGGCATCACGGCTCGTCTGTGCTCCAAGCCCATCATCGCGGCATGCAACGGCTCCGCTGCTGGCGGCGGCATGGAAATCGCCCTTTCCTGCGACATGGTTGTCGCTGCCGAGAACGCCAAGTTCGGCTGCACCGAGGTCGGCCTGGGCATCATCGCTTCCACGGGCGGCATCGTTCGCCTCGCTCGCGACATCAACCGCAAGGACTGCATGGAACTTCTGCTCACCGGCAAGAAGATCAAGGCTCCTCAGGCGAAGGAGCTTGGCCTGATCAACTACGTCGTTCCGGCCGAAGAGGTCATGGACAAGGCTATCGAGCTGGCCGAGCAGGTTCTGAAGAACGCTCCTCTGGCTCTGAAGTGGACCAAGTACCTGGTTCATGCCGCCGACCAGATGTCCGAGGAAGATGCGATGCGCTACTGCGACGGTGCTTATCGCTTCCTCGAGAAGACCGAAGACGGCATCGAGGGCCCGCTGGCCTTCACCGAGAAGCGCACCCCCAACTGGGTTGGCCGCTAATTCGAGCGAACTTTCAGCTTCTTCCCTGCGCCCGCACGGCCTCCTAGGCGTGCGGGCGCTCCCCTTCGCTACATTCGGCCACTCCTTGGCGCGAAAGCGTCGGCCGAATCATATTGAGAGCGAGCGCTTACCTTTCGCTTTCAGCTTGTCGAAAAGAGACGCGTTATGCGTCTCTTTTCGTTTATGTGGCACATCTCGTCACTCTGTCGCCCTTAAAAGAAACGCCCTCAGCACAGCTCGCGCCATTCGTTCCACTGCCCTGAGCTTGCCCGGCTTTATTTCATATACTGGGCGAACTGAAGCGCACTTGGTATGACGTTCGTCCAATCAAAAGAGACAGGATAGACGACTGGCTACGCCCATAAATGCATCTAAGAGAGCCCAAAAAAGCAACGCTCCCCTTGGGCACCTGAATCCGATAGATTCCGCACGAGTAGAACAGCACTTAATGCGCTGTTCGCAGCAAGCAGGACTTGACCGAAGCGGATTCAAGTACCCAAGGGGAGCGCTCGAAGAACGTTATTCGCGAGCTTCCAATTCGTCGATAACTTCTTGGAAATCGGGTGGCAGCGTATCTTCAAACTCCATACGCTCGCCCGTAATGGGATGAGTGAACGCAAGACGGTACGAATGAAGGAACTGTCGGTCGAGGCCGAGATTCTCCTTCTTCTTCCAGCCATACACCGGGTCTCCCACGCACGGATGCTTGATGTATTCCATATGCACGCGAATCTGATGCGTGCGGCCCGTAAAGAGCTTGCAATCGATGAGCGTGAAACCGTCGTCGTTTTTGCCGGGTTCGAAGCGACGCTTGACCGTAAACGTCGTGATGGACGGACGGGCGTCTTCGCGATCGGAAACCTCCATGCGGAGCCGGTCGCGGCCGCCACGCGCGATAGGAGCGTCGACGATGCCGGTATCAAGAGGAATCCACCCCTGCACAAGCGCCAGATAATGGCGATCGACGTCTTTCAGTCGAATATCCTCCATGAGCGCAAGGCCCACTTCGTTCGTTTTCGCACACAACATAAGGCCGCTCGTGTCACGATCAAGGCGATGCACGATGCCGAGGCGGTCTTGCTCGCCCTGCACGTCGCAGAGGTTTTCCTTGCCGCAGTGCGCGATAAGCGCATTCACGAGCGTGTCGCCGTAATGGCCCTCCGCGGGATGGCACACCAGTCCCGCCTGTTTCGAGATAACGAGCAGGTAGTCATCTTCATAGCGAATGTCGAGCGGAATATCGGCCGCGACGAGCTCGGGCGCATGCGGGTCTTCATACGTCTCGTATTCAAGCACATCGCCCGCGCAAACCGACGCACTCTTGCGCGGCAGCTTGCCGTTGAGCGCGCAATAGCCGTCGGCGATGCATTTCGCGGCGGCGCTGCGCGTGGGATACAGCCCTTGGGAAGCCATGTAAGCATCAAGGCGCATGCCCTCACACTCTTTGGGCACCACATTGCTCGCATAGCTAGACATGGGCGTCCTCCTTGCGCGTCACGAACAAATACCCTATAACAAGCAATGCGAAACCGCAGGTCACGCCAATATCGGCAACATTGAATACCGGAAAGTCGATGAACGTGAAATCGATGAAGTCAACAACGTAGAGCTGACTGAAGCGGTCAATAGCATTGCCCAAGCCGCCCGAACACACCAAGGCGAGCGCAATCGTTTCAAGGGCGCTTGGCGCATGGCCGGCGAGTTTTTCCCAGAATGCGAACACGAGCACGATGAGCACGCACGTGATGCTCGAGGTGATGCCCAGGGCAAACGTCGAATTGCCGAACATGCCCCATGCGGCGCCCGTATTATGCACGAGCGTGAAGCGGAACAGGCCGCAGTTGGTCCCCGCCTGTCCAAGCTCATAGGCGCCTTCGAAGTACTCCTTCGTAAGGCGATCGAGCACCAGCCAGACAAGGACAACCACTGCGAAAAGCGCAGCTGCCTTCTTTTTAGAATTCTTCGATGTCACGATATCGGTAGTCACGTGGACCTTTCTTTAAAAAGCGGAGCGGGCCGAAAGGTCACTCCCCCGGCCCGCCTTATAAGTCGCGACGCGCGAGCGCGCCAAACCCCGGGTTAGCTATCCAGCACGCCCAGGGTTCGATGGCTCGCGATTCGCGAAAACGCGAATGCTTACGCGAGTTGGTCGAGAACATCGCCGCAGCGCTTGCACACTTCAGCATGGTTCGCGTTGCCGCCCAGCTCACGATGGTTCCAGCAGCGCGGGCACTTCGGCTCGCTGGTTGCGGAAACCTCGACCTGCGCCTCTTCAACATCGCCTGCGACAACGTCGACGTGGCTCACAATGAAAAGCTCTTCGAGGTCGGCTGCATCATATGCGCCAAGCACGTCGGCGACAGCCTGGGAAACCGTAATCTTCAGCACGGCTTCCTGGCTCTTGCCAACGGTTTTCGCGTTGCGCGCTTCCTCGATGGCCTTCGTCACGGCGTCGCGAACCTCAAGCAGGCACGCGAAATTCGCCATAACGGCCTCGGCGGCCTCGCCCTGGGGCAGCGCCGGAATGAAATCAGCGGCCTCGGGCCAGCCGGCCAGCTGCACGCTCACGGGACGACCCTCGCGGTTGCGCTCGGTCTCGGGATAATGCTCCCACACCTCGTCGCAGGTGAACGACAGAATCGGGCTCATGACGCGCACGAGCACCTCGAGGATGTTCATGAGCACGGTTTGAGCCGAGCGGCGCGCCACTGAACCAGGTGCCTCGGCGTACAGGCGGTCTTTCACGACGTCCATATACACCGACGACAAATCGCCGACGACGTAGTCGTAGAGCGCACGGAATACCTGGTGGAAGTGGTACTCGTTGTAGCCGCGCTCCACGTCGTCGAGCAGCTGCTTCAGGCGCAGCATCGCCCACACATCAACGGGACGCATCTCGTCGAGCGAAACGGCGTCGCGCTTGAAATCGAAACCGTCGAGGTTGCCGAGCAAGAAGCGGAACGTATTGCGGAAACGACGGTAGGCATCGGAAGTGCGCTGCAGAATGTTATCGCCGATGGAAACGTCGACCGAGTAGTCGGTGGACGCGACCCACAGGCGCAGCACGTCGGCGCCGTACTTGTCGATGACTTCCTGGGGGGCGATGCCGTTGCCCTTGGACTTCGACATCTTCTCGCCGTTTTCGTCAACGGTGAAGCCGCAGCACATGACGCTCTTGTAGGGCGATTGGCCAAACGCGCCCGTGCCCAACAGAAGCGAGCTCTGGAACCAACCGCGATGCTGGTCGGAGCCTTCGAGATACATATCGGCAGGCCAACGCAGGTGATCGGCCTCGGCGCGGTGCTTCAGCACGCCCACGTGCGACACGCCCGACTCCCACCATACGTCAAGGATATCTTTCTCGGGCACAACGTCAGTGCAACCGCACTTCGGGCAGCACGTGCCCTCGGGCAGGTATTCCTTGGGCTCCTTCGTGAACCATGCGTCGGCGCCTTCGGTGTTGAACAGGTCGATAACCGCGTCGAAGGTCTCTTCGGTCGCAACGGTCTCGCCGCAGCTCGCGCACTTGAACACGGGAATCGGCACGCCCCAGCTGCGCTGGCGCGAGATGCACCAGTCGGGACGATCGGCAACCATGGCGCCAATGCGGTTCACGCCCCACTCGGGGATGAACTCCACGTGATTGTGGATCTGGTCGAGCGCAGCCTCGCGCAAACCCGTATTGTCCATAGAGACGAACCACTGGTCAGTCGCGCGGAAAATAACGGGCTCATGGCAACGCCAGCAATGCGGGTAGCTGTGCACGATGTCGACATGAGCGACGAGCGTGCCCTGCTCGCGCAGCCACTCGATGATCTTCGGGTTGGCCTCGTCGGTGGTAAGGCCCGCCCATTGCGGCACGTAATCGGTGAAGCGGCCGTCGTCGTCAATCGGCATGATGGTGTCGACGCCGAATTTCATGCCAACCTTGTAGTCGTCGACACCATGGCCGGGAGCCGTGTGAACGGCGCCGGTGCCCGCGTCGAGGGTGACATGCTCGCCCCAGATGATGCGGCCCGTGTTCTCGTGCAGAACCGGGCAGATATACGTGATGTCGCCGAACTGGTCGCCCTTCATGGTGACGGGCTCGCCATTCGCCTCAACGATACGATAGCTCTCCCAGCCAGCGACCTTGGCGACAGCCTCGACCATGTCCTTCGCGAACATCATGAACTTGCCGTCGGCCTCGACGAAGCAGTAATCGATGTCGGGACCCAGCGACACAGCGGTGTTCGAAGGCAGCGTCCACGGCGTGGTCGTCCAAATAAGCACGTAGGCGCGCTCGAGGTCGACGCCGGCCTCGGCGAAAGCGGCCGGAATATTGTTGAGCTTGAAGTTCACGTAAATCGAAGGCGACGTCTCGTCGGCATATTCGATTTCGGCCTCGGCGAGTGCGGTGTGGCAATGCGAGCACCAATGAATGGGCTTGCGGCCGCGGTACACGGCGCCATTGAGGTAAAGCTTCTTGAACACTTCGACGTTCGCGCTCTCGAAGTTCGGCTGGAACGTGAGGTACGGATGCTCCCAATCGCCATTCACGCCCAGGCGCTTGAAGTCGTTGCGCTGCACGTCGACGAACTTTTCTGCCCACTCGCGGCACAGACGGCGCACCGTCGCCTGAGGCAGCTCGCGCATTTTCTCGGTGCCGAGCTTCTTTTCGACCTCATGCTCGATTGGCTGGCCGTGGCAATCCCAACCAGGAATATACGGCGTGAAATAGCCGCGCTGCGCGTGCGACTTAATCACGAAGTCTTTCAGAATCTTGTTGAAGGCATGGCCGATGTGAATCGGGCCATTCGCATACGGAGGGCCATCATGCAAGATGAAGGGCTCGCCATCTTTGTTCTTCTCGAGAATGCGATGATAGATGTCCTCTTCGGCCCACTTCTCCAGGCGCTTCGGCTCGTTCTGCGGAAGGTTCGCCCTCATGGAGAAATCGGTCTTCGGCAGATTCATCGACTGCTTGTAATCGTTTCCCATCGTGTACTCCGATTCCTTTCTTCTGTGCGTGTTCCAAGCGCCGAATCGCGCTTGGGGCAGTACGGTTCACGCGAGGCCACCGCGGCCTTCGCGCAAGTTTTCAGAGTATAAAACATCGCAGCGCCAACGCCTACGGCAACGGGCACATTCTATGAGGTTCACACGCCACGCAGGCATTCGCACGCGTGACGCACGGGCCGTTCGCATCCCAAACCTCGCGGCGCCCGCCCCGAATCCTATTGCTCTCTTCGCAACGAGGCGCATTACTTCCATGCGAGCTTTTATCGCCGTCGGTCGCAGCGCGCTTCTGCATACTGCTCCATGTAGTTTTCTACGGCAAACACGTATTCGAAAACAATAAAAATGGCCTTCGTCAAAACATCTTGACACCTACCGCTATACTTTTTCTATTCCGCGGTTTAAGAGCGGAGCGCCGCGCGCGCGGCCACAACGACGGGAGCACTTATGAGCTATCAAATTGTCACCGACTCAGCATGCAATCTTACCGAAGAGACGATCGACACATTCGGACTCGAGATTCTACCCCTAACCTTCATGGTCGACGGCGTGCAGCACCGCAGCTACCTCAAGGGCGAGAAAACCGACTTGCGCCAGTTCTACACGATGATGCGCGAAGGGAAGGTCATCACCACCTCCCTTCCCAACATGCAAGAAACCGAAACCACGCTGCGCCGCGTGCTCGATGCTGGCCGCGACGTGCTCTACCTGGGGTTCTCGAGCGCACTTTCAGGCACCTATGAAGCCATGGAGCTGCTGATGAAGCAACTTGCCGGGGAATATCCCGATCGCACGCTCTGCGCAGTCGAAACACTCGCAGCATCGGGCGGCGAGGGCATGCTCGTATATTTGGCCTGCAAGAAAAAGGAAGCAGGCGCATCGCTTGAAGAAGTTGCCGATTTCGTGCGCGAAACGCGCGACCACCTGTGCCACTGGTTTACCGTCGATGATTTGATGTTCCTGTTCCGCGGCGGACGCGTAAGCCGCACGAGCGCATGGGCGGGAACGCTGCTCAACATCAAGCCCGTGATGCATGTCGACAACGAAGGCCGCCTTGTTCCCGTGGAAAAGGCGCGCGGACGTCGTAAGGCAATCAAGGCGCTCGTCGACCATATGGAGCAAACGGCGATTGACCCGGCGAACCAAACGATTTTCATCACCCACGGCGACTGCATCGAAGACGTCGTGCTGCTAGAAAGCGAAATCAAAAAACGCCTCGGCTGCACCGAGTTCGTCGTGAACTACGTCGACCCCGTTATCGGCGCACATTCCGGACCAGGAACGCTTGCGCTGTTCTTCGTCGGCGAGCACAAATAGCACCTCTAAGCGCCTTCGGGCGCTTTTTTATTGCCCGTTGGTGGCGTTTCTGGCCGCAATGCGCAGCGGAGCGCTCCGCCGTGCGTCGCGAAAAACGTTCGAGCCGCGCAATGCAAAGCGGCGGCCTTCGAGCATATGCCCCAAGGTCGCCGCTTCCCCCTCCTTGAATTCAGTTCGTAGGTCTTCCCTATTTCAGCTCGATAGAATCGGACCCGTTGATGACGATTTCCGCATCGAAGAACGCCTTCAGCGCGTCGATGGAAAGCTTCACGTCGCACGCGGCGCAGGTCTCATAGCTCGAATGCATCGCGAGTTGCGGCAAGCCCACGTCAACGCCATGCATGCTCACCTGAGTGTTCGACAAGTTGCCCAGAGTGGAGCCGCCCGCCATATCACTTCGGTTGGCGAACGTTTGCACGGGCACGCCTGCCGCCTCGCATACCGAAAGGAACGCGGCACGCGAAAACGCGTCGGTGCAGTATTTTTGGTTCGCGGCCTCCTTGACCACCATGCCGCCGCCAAGAACGGGACGGTTTTCCGCATCGGCCACTTCGGGTCGATTCGGATGCAAAGCATGAGCGTTATCGCAGCTCACAAGCATCGATTTCGCAACGGCGCAGTGATAATCTTCCCACGAGAAGCCAAGCGCGGCATTCATGCGCTCAAGCGTATCGCGCAGCACCGTGGACATAGCGCCCTGCTTGGTGTTCGATCCAACCTCTTCGTTGTCGAAACAGCAATACACCGATACGTCGCGATCGTTTTCCACAGCCAAAAACGCCTCAAGCGAAACAAAGGCGCACGCCAAATCGTCGAGTTTGGGCGCTGAAAGGAATTCTTCGGCCGCGCCCCACAGCTGGGGCTTTTGGCGATTCACCAAGAACATATCGCGAGAAATTACCTGGTCAGCAGAAACCCCCAGCTCAGAAGCAACGTATTCATCAAGCGCGCCGCGCGTGAGCGCACCAGCCGAAAACAGCGGCATAAGGTCGGTCTGACGGTTCGGAGAGAACTTCTCGTTCACGGAGCGATCCATATGAATCGCCAAACTCGGAATGAGCGCAACATCGCGGGCCGAATCGTACAACCTGCTTTCGATGCGCCCGCCTTCGCGCACGAGCACACGGCCCGCCAAACCAAGCGGCTTATCAAACCACGTGTAGTCGATAGCGCCGCCGTACACCTCGGTATTCAGGCGCATATACTCGCCCGGACCCTCGAGCTCGCTTTGTGCCTTGAGCTTGAACGTCGGCGAGTCGCCATGCGCGGCGGTGATTTGAAAATGGTAATTGTCGAGCTGCTCGCCCACCTTGAACGCGACGACCGTTGAGCCATTGCGCGTCGTGAAATACTTCCCGCCGCGTTCAACGCTCCACGCTTCGCCTTCAGGAAGGAACGTGAATCCCGCCTTCTTCAATCGGTCGGAAATCTCGGCCGTCGTATGGAACATGCTTGGGCACTTCTCGATGAATGCAGAGAGCTCCAAAGCCGCTTTGCGCGCCTCAGCGGACATGGCGCTCTCGTTATTGGTATTCAGCATTGGCTATCCTTCTTCCAAAATCGCTCTGGCTAATCGGCCTTCTCGACGTACGACGAATTGCTGCCCTCGGCGCTCATTGATGCGCCCGCGCTCGTCGTTTCACCCGTAAGCACGCGGCTCGAAACCACGTTGCCGGGAGCAACGAGCAAGGCGCCCACCGAGCCGACCTCGGGTGTATCGACATACAACGTATGGCTAATCATTTGGCTTTGCGAAAAACGCTCGCCGGTTCGCACGGTAATCACCACATCGGCGCCATCGATCGCCGCCATGGGACGGACATCGTGCGTGAGCACGACAACAACGTCGACGCCCGCATTGCGGAAATGATCGATGACGTCGCCGACGCGGGCAACCAGCTCCTCGTCAATAGAATCGGCGTCGACATCGGCGAGCAGTTCGGCCACATTCGCGTACGCGCTCTTCGTGGAAACCTTCGCGCTCGAGCCCACTGACGATGTGCGGGACTCGCGCGACGTCGTAATGGTGGTTTTCGTGGTCGTGGCCGCCTTCGGCAAATCAAGCGCGGCAAGCTCGTCATCGGTAATGCTCACGACGCCATAGGTATGACCGCCCTTCATGATGATACGACCGAATTGGTATTGTTCCAAATCGTTCACATCGAGCTCGAGAACCGTCGCCTTCTTCGCCTCGTAGATTTCCTTCGCTTCGTCCATCGTCATGGGGTCATTCGCAGCGTCGGAAGCCGAACCAGACGTCGAGGCCGATGCGCCCGTCGATTCCGAAGCCTTCGCCGAACCTGAAACGCCCGCCTCGGTTTCGGAATCGAGGCCCAAAGCCATTTTCACGAAGCCTTTGACAGACTGCTCGTCCGATTCGCCTTTCGCGCTCGACGCGCCCTCTTTGGCGCCTTCGTCCGATTTGGCGCTTTCGCCAATACGAGCCGATTCGTTGGAGCCCAGCGCATTGTCGCTCGCCAGAGAAGACTCGGCAGAAGCTGAAGACTCAACCGTGCCCTCATACAAAATCACGCCATACCCCGACATGTTGCCCGCGATGTCGTCGATGCCCGTAGAGGCATAGTTCAAATTATGCCCAGCAGAAATATACGTTGTAAGCGCTATGAAGCCGGCGGCAACAAGAAACCCGAACACGGCAAGCGCTATGCCTTCACGCACGCCATGACGCACGGTGTCTTTCGTATTTGACTTCGCGTCAACCAAATGGGCCGCTTCGGGAGAGCAAATCATCTCCTCCAGAGAAAGCTCGCCACTGTTGGCTTTTTCGCGCGCCTTCTGGGAAATGGCAGGGTCCCACAGCACAACAGGTTCGGGAGCGGGAACTTCCTCAAGCGCAGCCTGCGATCCCGGCACAGCCCGCGCCGCACGAATCGCAGCCTCAGCATGGGCGAGCTCAATGGACTCGGGAGTTGGAACCGTATCTTCTTCCCCTGTTTTGCCTGCCAAATCTTCCGCAAGCTTTTGCTCGTCATCGGGTTTCGAACTCACAAGCAGCACCATGGCAACGATGCACGCAAAGCCAACAAGGTCAACGAGCTCGAAACGCGTCCCAAGCAGCGTGACCGTGAAAATAGTAGCCGCTACAGGTTCGACCGCAGCAATCATCGATGCCTTCACCGCGCCGATATCGGCAATGGCCTGCATATAGATCCACGCGGCGATGACCGTGCCAACCACGATAATCGCAGCCATGCCCAAAATCACTTCAGTATTCACGTCGACGGAAACCGTCCAGGGCTGCTCGATAAAGCACATGGAAACGCCCGCCACGAACATCGAGAAGCCCATGGTGACCAGGCTGCCATAGCGGCCGATAAGCTTAACGGGGATGATGTTGTATGCAGCAAGGCCCACGGCCGAAAGCAAGCCCCACACAAGGCCGGGCAACGGCATAGCCAAACTCGAAATGTCGCCATTCGTTGCAATGAGCACGACGCCGACAAGCGTGAGAATGAGGCCGAACACCTCACGTTTTCGTGGTAGGCGATGGCTTGCCCGACAGCTGTAGCCCATGACCAAGGCCAAGCCCACCATCGAAAGCACGGTCGTAGTGCCCGAATCGGTGTAGCTGATGGACGTGAGGTACGTGAACTGGCAAAACACCGTGCCGAAAAGACCATTGACCGCGAATGCAACCCACGCGCGCTTGTTTTTGGCGGCTTCGAGAAAGCGGTCGCGATCGATGATGGCCGCAAGAATCAGGAATACGACGCCCGAAATCATGCATCGCACCGACGTGACCCACGCCGGCGAGAGATGTTGCGTCTCAAAAAGGAATTCTGCGCATGTGCCAGAAAAAGCCCAGCTCACGCCTCCAATAAGAGCGAAAAGCACGCCGCGTGCGAAATGCGGCCGCGATTTCTGCATGTAACATCCCCCTTTAGCACGCAAGCCGCGCACGGGCGGCTAGACGTTCAAAATTTCTCGCAAGAAGCGACCCGTGTGGCTTTCGGGAACCTTCGCAACCTGCTCGGGCGTACCCGTGGCCACAATGGTACCACCGCGCGAGCCTCCTTCGGGTCCGAGGTCGATCAATCGGTCGGCGGTCTTAATAACGTCAAGATTATGCTCAATGACAAGCACCGTATTCCCTGCATCGACGAGACGTTGCAAAACATCAAGAAGCTGCCGCACGTCTTCCATATGCAGGCCCGTGGTGGGCTCGTCGAGAACGTAGAACGTTTTACCCGTTTGACGACGCTGCAACTCGCTCGCGAGCTTCACGCGCTGAGCCTCGCCGCCCGAAAGCGTGGTGGCAGGTTGGCCCAATCGAATGTAGCCCAAGCCCACATCGTGCAGCGTTTGGAGCTTACGCGCCAAGCCCGGCAAGTTCTTGAAAAACTCGAGCGCCTCGTCGACCGTCATATCGAGCACGTCGTACACGTTTTTGCCGCGGTATGTCACCTGCAAGGTCTCGCGGTTATAACGCATGCCGCCGCACACCTCGCACGGCACATAAACATCGGGCAAGAAGTGCATCTCGATTTTGATTTGGCCATCACCTTTGCACGCCTCGCAGCGGCCACCGCTCACATTGAAGCTGAAGCGGCCAGGCGCATAGCCGCGCGCCTTCGCCTCCTGCGTGCTCGCAAACAGCGCGCGAATGTCATCCCACAAGCCGATATACGTCGCGGGATTCGAACGCGGCGTGCGACCGATGGGGCTTTGGTCGATATCGACAATCTTATCAAGCGCCTCGTAGCCCGTGAGCTTGCGGTATTCGCCCGTGCGATGGCGCGCGTGATTGATGCGGTTCGCGAGCGCAGGCGCAAGCGTGTCGGTGATAAGCGAGCTTTTGCCCGACCCCGAAACGCCCGTGACCACGGTAAGCGCGCCAAGCTCAACGGAAATGGACACGTTCTTCAGGTTGTTCTCGCAAGCACCGGTGAGTTTGATGACGCCTCGTTTGGGCTTGCGGCGAACCTCAGGCACCTCGATGCGGCGGCGACCCGACAGGTAGTCGGCCGTGAAGCTCCCCTCGGCACCCGCCACTTCATCGGGCGTGCCCGCGGCAACCACATGGCCGCCCTTCTCGCCCGCACCAGGCCCCATATCGATAACGTAGTCGGCGTGACGAATGGTATCTTCGTCATGCTCCACGACGATAACCGTGTTACCCAAATCGCGCAGGCGTTCAAGCGTGGCGATAAGGCGCTCGTTGTCGCGCTGATGCAGGCCGATGGACGGCTCGTCCAGAATGTACAACACGCCCATGAGGCCAGCACCAATCTGCGTGGCCAGGCGAATGCGCTGAGCCTCACCGCCTGAAAGCGACGCCGTGCCACGTTCAAGCGTCAAATAATCAAGACCCACATCGACCAAGAACTGCAGGCGCGCACGCACCTCTTTCACGATAGCCGCGGCGATGAACGCCTGGCGCTCGTCGAGTTGCAGATTGTTGAAGAACTCCAGCGCATCGGCGGCCGACATATCGCACACTTCGTGGATATTCTTGCCGCCAACAGTCACGGCGAGAATCTCGGGCTTCAGGCGCTTTCCGCCGCATGACGCGCATGGAATGGTAGCGAAATACTTCTCGTATTTTTCGCGCTGGGAATCGCTCGTCGAGTCTTTATAACGGCCCATAACCGCTTCGCAGGCGCCTTCCCAATCGATGCTCCAGCCCGTTTCGCGGCCGTCGACGGTCACGTAGTCGACGAAAACTTTTTCGCTCTTAAGGCCGTACAACAGCACATCGCGCGTTTTCTTCTTCAAATCTTCCCACGGGGTTGCCGGGTCTTCGCCCATATGTTTGCATACCGCGCGAAGAACCTGGGGGTAATAATTGCCCGTTGCGAACGGCGCAATGCAGCCCTCGTTCAGCGACAGCGACGGGTCGGGGATGAGCAGGCTTGGATCGACTTCCTCGCGGCTGCCGAGGCCCGCGCAATCAGGGCAGGCGCCATAGGGGGCATTAAAACTGAAGTCGCGCGGCTGCAGCTCATCCATCGAATGGCCATGCTCGGGACATGCAAGGGCAAGCGAATAGAAATGGTCGCCCGGCCATACCGTCGTGAAGCCCGGAGTCGATTTCTGCCCGTCGGCTTCTTGAACCTCTTCATCAACCAGATGGCACACCACGCGACCGTCGGAAAGCTTCGTCGCCGTTTCAACCGATTCGGCAATGCGGTTCGTCGCAGACGCCTTCAGCACCACGCGGTCGACCACGACGTCGATTGTGTGCTTGAACTTCTTGTCGAGTTTGACGGGCTCGCCTTCCAAACGCCGCACCACGCCGTCGATACGCACGCGCGAGAAGCCTTCTTTTTGCAGATCAGAAAGAATTTTCGTGTGCTCGCCCTTGCGCCCTACCACGACGGGCGCCAAGATGAGCGCTTTTTTACCTTCACCGAGCGCGAGAATTTCGTCGGTCACTTGGTCGGTGGTGCGTGCCTTGATTTCGCGCCCACATTCAGGACAATGCGGCGTGCCCACGCGAGCGAACAGAAGGCGCAGGTAGTCGTAGATTTCCGTCGTAGTACCAACCGTTGAACGCGGGTTTTTCGACGTGGTTTTCTGGTCAATCGCCACCGCAGGAGAGAGGCCATCGATTGAATCAAGATCGGGCTTGTTCATTTGCCCCAAAAATTGGCGGGCATAGGCGGAAAGGCTTTCCACATAGCGGCGCTGGCCCTCGGCGTAGATGGTGTCGAACGCGAGCGACGACTTGCCCGAGCCCGACAGGCCCGTAATAACCACGAGCTTATCGCGAGGAATGGTAACGTCGACGTTTTTCAGGTTATGCTCACGCGCGCCCTTGATGACGATGGAATCGCTGGCCACGATCTCGACCTTTCTGCCAAGTATTTGCAACCGCGCCATAATAGCAGAAATAGAACATCCATTCGCTCTTCTTCATAAAGCGCCCTTGCAACTGAGCGGTTCCGCCTCCGGGCAGAGATGTTTTCGCTGCTTCACATGAGCCCCACCCGACACGCTTGGAGCGCCTTGAACGGTCTCAAATTGCCTTTTCCAAGAAAGAAGGCGGCTTTCTTGCCTGCCGAAACTTTCCGTTTCATCTTATTTGTCATGAAGGGTATTTTGAGCTGAATTTTGTAGAGTGCAGCTCTGACGACTCGATAGAAATCTTTGCCAGCTTCCAATAGCCACCTAGCATACGATAAGAATCATGAAAATGGGAGTCTTGCAGCGAGGGTATGATTCATAGCCCAAATCGACCGGCCGCCATTTTTTGACTACCACCGATTTACCTTTTCGCCTGCTATACTTGTTCAAAGTCGAGCAATAGGAGACTAGTCTTGGCGCATAAGAGCAACAATCCACTCGCAAACGGCGAAGATTGCCGTCTAGGTCTTCGCGTTTTTATCCAAGGAATACTTGATGCTTGCCGCATCAACGCTTCGTTCGATTTGATTCCCGAAAAAGACTTCCCTCAATGGGCACTAGGCAAAAACGAAGGAATGAACACCCTTGTAGTTTGCAGAAATTGCGCCAACAAGAAATCGTCGGTCGAGTCATTTAGGGGAAAACCGGTATTTGTTTACGCCAACGATCTTTTTTGGTTCGAAGAAAACCTGGCAGGACAATCTCCTTCAGGCGGTCAATTAGGATACCCCCCCCCCGAGTATCCCGCTTCCAGCAAAGTTGCTCTCCCCAAATGGCTCGACTCGTTTCTCTTCGAAACGCTCGGGGCGTCATTTCGGCCCTCGAAGAGCGAACGGGGTTTCAATTGCAACCTTAACTCCTCACAAGAAAAAGCCCTTACCTACGCAGGGACCTATCTTCCTAGAAGCTACGCTGAATGTTACTGCATCTTCGACGACCTCCTGCATACCCCCGAAATCAAAAAAGCCCTAAACCCTAAGACCTCGCTCAGTATTCTTTCCGTTGGATCAGGCACTTGTGGAGATGCGCTCGGCACCCTGAGTGCCATCGACAAGAACTTACCCGGCATACGCCGAGTATCCTTTACCGGCATCGAGGGGAACAAGCCCGCACGTGACATCGCAAAGCAACTCATCCACGAGGCAAAACGACACTACCATTTCGAAATCGATTTTCGATCAGAAGATTACACCATCGAAAACTTCACAAGCTATTTGAGTAGCACCTGCATCCTTCATACAGAAGGATCGGTAGATATTCTTCTTTCGTCAAAAATGGTCAGCGAGATGGTATCGACCGAAAAAGAGCAATCAAACCAAGCTTATTCCAACTTTCTCATATCTTTCCTTCCGCTGCTGTCTTCCAAAATCGGAATATGCCTTCTCCTTGATGTCGCAACAAGGGCCACCGAGGAAGGACCGTGGTTTCCCGTCCTAATGAACGCCCAGACGGTCAAAACGCTTAAGGAAATGCCCGGATTCAAAATTATCGCACCGTCCCCATGCCGAGAATTGAATGGTCTATGCAGCAGCGATAGTTGCTATTCACAAAGGAAATTCGAGGTTAGCCACTCCCGAAAATCCTGCGATTGCAGCAAGGTCAATTACCGAATCATATCGAGAGCATCCGCCGTAGCCTTTCCATCGAAACAGCCAATTCCATGCTTGATAAGTCCCCCGACTCAGTATTGCGCATCAAATCGAGCTCCTTGTTCTTCGCGACTTGAAAGCACCTGCGAAACGAACGCTTTTCCAATAAACCCCTGATAACAACATCCAAAACGATAACTTGAACCACGGAGGGAATGTCGAAATGAGCAAGCGAAGTTTTTATGTACGGGAATCCGAACTTGACGATTTCCAACGTCAAGTTCTCAATAAGAAAGTCGGGAAATCTTTCATCGTAAAGGGGTGCGCTGGGAGCGGCAAATCTATTCTTGCCCTCTGGAAGGCGCACGATATTGTTTCCAACAATCGAGGATCGCTGCAAATCATTGTATTCAGCAAAGCGCTCAAATCGTATATGGAAGAAGCCCTTAGAGCCATCGGAATAAGCCCATCCCTCGTCGACTACTGGTACCATTGGAAAAACAACCCCAAAAGAAGTGATTTCATCATTGTTGACGAGGTACAAGATTTCGGGCAAGAAGCAATAAACGCGTTCATGAACAGTGCTCGAATCGCACTCTTTTACGGTGACAGCGCTCAGCAACTCTACGGATGGCGCATAAATGACACGCCGCTCTCCGTTGAAGAAATTGCCACAATGACCGGACTCAGCACCGAAAACCTTGTCTTCAATCATCGACTTCCAAAAACAATCGCAAGATTCGCACAATGCATCTGCCCCGAAGAGGACGACCTCGAAAGCCGTTGTCGAAATGAAGGTTCGGAAAAGCCGTATATCCTCAAATTCAATTCATACGAAGAGGAGATGGAGGGCATTGCCTCGATTATCGCCAACCGAGGATTTGACGATACTGGCATTCTCTTTCCGAAAAATGAAGACGTTGACAAGGCGGCCCATTTCTTCAGTTCGCATGGATTGAACGTAGAAAAGAAATCCCGTGGTGACATGGATTTGAACTGGAGCACGACCAATCCAAAACTCATGACCTACCATAGCGCCAAAGGAGCTCAATTCGAGGCAGTGTTCATTCCCGAATGCACAGCCGAAAACCATTATCGCAACGCTCTCTACGTTGCAACGACGAGAACATATCAATCTCTCTTCGTCACGTACACGGACTATCTCAGTCCCCTTTTATGCAATATTCCAGATAATCTATTCAACAAGTCACTCTCGAACTCGACCAGCAGCTGGTTTAGCGACAAAAGCACGGCCCCAATAATCGACAGTTCAAGCAGCGTGTACGACGAAGACATCCCCTTTTAACCACTGAGCTGAAGAGGCAGAACGATAATGAAATACTACATCCCCACATCGACCAGCAATTTCAACTGTCTTTTGGCAGACGAAAGCATCTCCCCTTGCGGGTTCTATGAAAAAAGGGACTACGGGTACCGAACTTTCGTAAAGGTTCCCCTTAACTGTAGCGAAACCCTCCTCCCCCTTTTCGACTCGTGTCCCATATTCGAACTTCCAGATGATGTTCCTGGATTTCCCCTCGTTCTTAAGATCGACAGCGCTTCCATTGACAAAAGCGAGCTTCGACAAGAAGAACACGAGGGTGAAATAATCTCCTATATTGACAAGACCATCTATTTCAACCCCTTTGATATACAATTCATTTTTCGAAATCAAAAGGAAATGGTCGAGACAAAGAATGCAGCTCTACGCAGCATCGAAACAAAACTGCTCTCATGCTACAACCGCAATAAAGCATTTACCACCTCATCCAATGAGACCACCAATGCAAAGTTCGACAACCCTGAGAAAATCGCGACCGACGACCAAAAGGGAATCAATCAGGACCTCCTCAGAAGAGATAGCAGAAAAAACCGGCTAAAAGGCGCCCTTTGGGGCTACGTCATTGGAGGAAACCTCTCTCGAAAAGAAAAATCCTACGCCGAACTTAGAAAACTCCTTGAAAAGATGCGCGATTCCCTATCAGCGCAGATTGGCGGAACAATACCGGCAGACGAAGACTCGACATCAAGCTTACAAAGCAACATCAATCGAATTCTTGAGAAAGAACAAGAACCTGTTATTAAGGAGTTCTTCAAGCCGTGGGGAGAAGAAAAAGGGGGAGCTGCGTTTGAAGCATACGACTCTTGCCCTCCCGAACACCCCGAGTACAAATCAGCAATAACAAAGATGGCGGGGGCTTATCAGCTTGGTTCATTCGTTGGAACCTCCATCGAAGACGTCAATTCATATATTGACAAAGCGATAAAAGAAATCGATCTGAAAATCTATCCGCCCAATCTTGTTGACGTTAGCAAAATCCCATCCGTCAGCAACGAACAACGTATTAACGCCACAGCAGACAAGGATCGTTTGGCTGCGTTTATTCTTAACCAAACACTCGCAAATTTTCCGCATCTTTTTGTTGACGATAAGCCATCTTACATAATTGAGATCGCTAAGAGACTCGAAAAGCCCTGCTCCGAGCATTGGCCAACGGTTGAGCAGTTTCTAAAAATGTTGTACGAAAGCTTAATCGGCACATCGTCACTTAAATTGGACGAAGCGCCTAATGACGTCATGAGGTCATTTGCCCTGTTCTGCAAAAAGGGAAACAGAGACTCTTTGGAGGGTCTTGAAAACACCTTTTTCTCGAATGGCATACTCGAACTAAGCTTTGCCTACGCGCTTTGGGGCGCAGTGTATGGTTATTCCGCAATGCCAAAAACCGTTATCGACACAGCAGTGAACAGTTATGGACACGAATACTCGAAGGAAGTCATACAGCGTATTTACAGAGAAATTGCCAGCAACCCGCTTTGCGGGGCCAAGCAAGATTCTTGGATTGAAATAGCAGAGCAATTGCAAGGTTATTACAAGTTGGCATTTAAGGAACACGATGAGAAATCTACGCGTCTCGCAAAACGTAATAACCTGAAAAAATTCCCGTTCGAGAATATTTTGGAGAAGTGCGCTTCCCTCGACGATTTTGAAAAGGAAGTCGATAAAACCTGGAAAAAGAGCGGCAACGGAAAGATAATCCGCACGGGCTTTCAAGAATACATTGCGAAAATGAGGGAATGCGATGATACTCAGCGCTAGCAGACGCACCGACATCCCTGCCTTTTACTCGGATTGGTTCCTCAACCGTCTAAAGGAGGGCTATGCCCTTGTGCGAAATCCCATGAATTACCATCAAGTGTCAAAGGTTAAGTTAACCCCAGAGAATGTCGACTGTATCGTTTTCTGGACAAAGAATCCTTCACGGCTCCTCGAGAAGCTCCCTGAAATCGATACCCTTGGATATCACTATTATTTCCAATTCACGCTCAATCCCTATGACAGATCGATAGAAGAGAACCTTCCTAGAAAGAGCGCCCTCATCGAAACCTTCAGACGACTTTCTGATCAATGCGGGCCCGAAAAGGTTGTCTGGCGTTATGACCCCATTTTCGTTGGAAGCGAATATCCAATTAATTATCATGCAGAGCAGTTCGCCTATCTCGCAAATCAGTTAGAAGGATATACCGAGAAGTGCATCTTCAGCTTCCTCGACCCCTATGAGAAAATTCAAAAAACGATCAATCAGATAGGCATTAAACCTCCTAATGCAAACGAAATAAATGCAATTGCTCGTTTATTCTCAGAAATTGCCTCTTCGGGAAACATCCAATTAGAAACATGCGCCGAAGAAGTCGATCTAGACCAATACAACATTTCACATGCGCGATGCATCGACAGCAGCTTGATAGAGAGAATCATCGACTGCCCACTTGACATCGGGAAAGATCCTACTCAACGATCCGTTTGCGGATGCGTCTCAAGTATCGATATCGGATCATTTAATACCTGCATCCATGGATGCAAATACTGCTACGCCAATTTCGGTCATCAAGCGGCTCTCAATAATCTGGCCTCTCACAACCCCGATTCTCCGCTTATTTTCGGAGAATTAAGCGAACGAGATACCGTAAAACCGAGAAAGGAGAGGGACACCAAATCTCTCAAACAGCCTCAAGGCACCCTTTTCTAGAGTTATAAAGCCATGCAAAGAGCTAGAAATGACATACCATAGGAAATACAGCGGCGATAGTTTCTGCGATAGAAAAACCGAACAGTGAATTTCCTCGGCAGGAACTCATTGGAGGGTCAACGAGGACAGCGGATGGATTGGGCACACTAAGCTGAATAATTTCGCCCGGATACCCACCTAGCCCGCTCGCCGCGCCTCGGCGCCGAAAGCGCCCATGAACGTGCGCCTCCATGGGCGCTTGCCCCTCTAATGGCGATGCAAATGACGGTATAGCACGGTAAAAACAAGACCCCTTCTTACCTGCCGAAATGTTCTTGTCTTGTCCTAATTGCCATATAGGGTACTTTGAACTTCTTTATCCGAGGATCGGATATGTGGCTTCGATAGGTTCCCCATATCCGAACAGTTGCGAAAGCACTTGGGAAGCAACCTGATGGCGTTGGATTCGCTATGGGTCGTCGGCGTTTCATAATGACACTTCTTTTCAATATGAAACGCGGCCAAGCGAGTGCATAGCGTAGCCGCAGGGCGAAGAGGCAGCCCGCCGTGGCCTCGGGCGACCAGCGCCGCCAGGTCACCCTCCGCGAAATGAGCAATGCGAAGCCCTACATGCCCGGTTTCACCAAACCGCTTTCATAGGCGGCAACTACGAGCTGGGCTCGATCGTGAGCGTCGAGCTTCACCATGATACGGCCCACATGCGTGCGAACCGTTGCGGGAGAAATCACCAGTTCAGCAGCGATTTCATCATTGGACATGCCCTTGCCGACCATGGTGAGAATCTCGCGCTCTCGGTCGGTAAGATCAGAGATGCGCGTGCCATCGAAGCGCGCCTTGCTGCGCGACGCAGCGTAGGTTTCGACCAAACGGCGCGTAATCGACGGCTGAATGAGTGCATTGCCCTCATGCACAACGCGAATGGCCTGCGCCAAATCGTCGGGATCGACGTCTTTCAGCAAGAAGCCGCTCGCACCCGCCGCAAGCGCATCATAGACGTATTCATCGATATCGAACGTCGTAAGAATAAGCACCGCAACATCAGCCGTATCGGGGTCGCCCGCAAGCTCTCGGCAGGCCTCGATGCCATCTTTGCGCGGCATGCGAATATCCATGAGCAGCACGTCGGGACGCATGCGACGCGCCAATGCGACGGCATCGGCGCCATCGACCGCCTCGCCCACCACTTCAATGCCGGGAAACGACGAAAGAATGAGCCTGAAGCCCTTACGAACCAGATCTTGGTCATCGGCAATGGCAACCCGAATGGGTGCGCCGCCGCACGTCTCATCGATGCTCGTCATCGTGTACCACCTCCAAGGGTACTTCGGCGCGAATCGCGCATCCGCGACCAGGCTCGCTTTCTATGGTGAATGCGCCATTGAGCGCTTCGATTCTCTCGCCCATGCCCTCAAGGCCATGGCCTTCGGCATGCTCGCGCACCCCACTGCCCATGCCGACGCCATCGTCGGAAAACACGAGCACCGCCTTCGAAGGGGAAGATACCAACTCAATGCAGATATGTGCGGCATGGGCATGACGCACGGCATTGGTAGCCGACTCGCGGGCGAGCGAGAACAACGCCATATCGACGAATGCGGGCACCTGCGCCTTGTCGTAGTCGCTTTCGTCAAAATCGACCTCGATGCCAGCACGCTGCAAGAACGACACGACGTCGCCCATGCGCTCGGTGCCTTCGGCGGGCGCATGCTCGGCTGCCTCGTCGCCACGCAGCACTCCGATAAGCGAGCGAATCTCATCGAGCGACGACTTCGAAACCGAGCGAATATCGGCAATCGCCTCTTTCGCTGCGGCAGGGTTCAAATCGATGAGGCGCTCCGCCGCTGCCGCCTGAATGGTGACCGCAGAAAGGGAATGCGCCGTGATGTCGTGCACTTCGCGCGCGATGCGCACGCGCTCGTCAGCAACGCGGCGCGCAGCGAGCTCCTCGCGCGTTCGCTCAGCTTCAGCCAAGCGGCGGCGCGTCTCTTCCATATAGGCATGGTACATGCGCACGCCGAAACCGCCCAAGGCGGCAACCACCACAAACGCAACGTTTTCGATGCGCATCACAAGCGCCATGGCGACGCTCGAAGTGCCCATAGGAACCACCGCCGCGCACACGCCCACCACAGCTGCAGCCGCAAGAGCCTCGCCGCGGGCGCGCTCGCTTGCCACGGTATAGACAGCCACGATGGGACCTATGGGCGAAAGCGAAACCGTTCCGCCCATGGAATTCGACAGGAAGACATAGCATGCAAGCGTGAGCGCGAGCACGAACCACGGTGCCTCACGACGAAGAATCAACGGCGCAGTCGTAAGGGCAACCGCCAAATACGCATAAATATTAGGGACGTAATTAACCCAGCTCGACCCATAGGGGCCGGCATCAACGTGCACAACGGAAGAAGCGGTGATAACCATTTGGGCGCAGCCAAACGCGAAGGCGACAAGGGCGACGGCAACGTCGATTCCCCAATCGGTCGCGCTGCGATTCTGGGGCGCGGCGCCTTTTTCCAACACCCCGCCAAAAATACCGCCCGACGCGATGTTGTGCTTCACAAAACCGGCGAAGTCTTCCTCGCCGGAAGCATCGAGTTGCGAATGGGAAGGGGCCTGTGCACGACCGTCGGTCCGACCCCCAACGCGAACCTCGGCGCAATAGTCGGCCCGGCCTCTAGCGCGAGCCTCGGCGCAACCTTCAGAACAACTCTCGGAACGACCTCCGACGCAGTTCCCATCATCCTTTTCGGCCCGATTTTCAGCGCAATCGCCGGCGCGGCCTCCAACACGTCGCCCTACCCGATCTCCAGCACGGCCTTCTTCCTGGGCCCCAGCATAGCATCGAGTTTGGCCCTCGACGCAACGAGCAGCTTGACTCTCGCCACAATCGTCAGCATGGCCTGCAGCTCGATCGACGGCGCAGCCGCCAGCATGGCCCGCGGCCCGTTCACCGACCCGGTCGCCATGCAACGAGGGCCCCACGGCGCACGGAGGGCATGAATGCTCGTTCGCTTCGGGCTCAAAGTCGGCAACGTCAAAATCGGCAGTATGTTCCTTTATATTTTGCATAGAGCCATCGTAAAACATGGGCAGCGTTTCATCCATACTGCCAGCAGCGTAAACCCGACAATTGTTCAAAAAGGTGCTCGAATGTGGCATATTCCCATGCCAAAGTCTACGCATCGCGCAGCCTTCCATTCGCTGCCACCCATATCACCAGGTCAGAAAGCTGTTCCCTCGTTTACAATTTATAGCTTCACTAGCCGGGTGTACTTTTTGCCACATTCGAGCACCTTTTTGATCATTGCCCGAACTCAGCAAAAGACGACCCGCATAGGACCGCGTACGCGCTCCCGCATGGACATCCCCTGGGCTTCCCGCATACGCGCTCCCGCATGGGCATCCCTCATAGGCGCCTCGCATGGATTTCCCGCACGCCTCCTCTACCCGCGCGGAAGAGTGCGGCGATGCTCCTCTTTCAAATGTGAGACAGACACATGCGTATAGATTTGCGTGGTCGACAAGCTCGAATGGCCGAGCATCTCTTGAACGCTGCGCAAATCGGCACCGCCTTCTACCAGGTCGGTCGCAAACGTGTGACGTATATCGTGCGGCGAGAGCGTTTGGTCGAGCCCCGCGGCAAGCAGACTCTGCTTGAACATTTTGCGAAGCGCATCGGGCGACATTTGGTTGCCACGCGTGCTCACGAAGAAATACGGGCTCTCTTTGCCAGCAAGCAGCGCAGGGCGCGCGTTGAAAAGGTAGTCGCGCATGGAAGCGATGGCTATTTCATGCAACGGCACGATGCGCTCTTTCGAGCCTTTACCGAACACGCGCACCTGCCCAGCATCGAAATCGACGTTCTCAAGCAGCAAACCCGATGTTTCCGAGATACGCGCACCGCATGCGTACAAGAACTCGAGAATCGCACGGTTGCGCATGTCGGCGGGCTTATCGCTGCCGCGCCACACCGAAAGCAAACGCGCCATGTCGGCGGGCGGAATAGTTCGCGGAAGGCTGCGAGCGAGCTTAGGAGCGCTCACGACATCGGCGGGATTCGACTCGACCAAGCCTTCAGCCACAAGCCACCGAAAAAACGAACGAACGGAAGACAGCCGCCGATTGACCGTGCGGCGCGAATACTGGGCATAGTCCAAATCGCCCAGATAGCTTCGCATATCGCGTCGCGTGGCGCACAGCGGATTGACCGACGCGCGAGCGGCCCACCGGCCATAGTCGAGCAAATCGAGCCGGTAATTGCGCACGGTATGCTGCGATGCATTGCGCTCCACGACGAGCATGTCGCAATAGCTTGCAAGGTAGGTCAGATAAAGCTCGTCAATTGCGGGAAGCTCAGGGTCGCCCGGCTCGCTTTCAGCCTGCGCACACGCCTTCCCGACTTCCGGTTTCGCCTTCGCCATGCCTTATAGCAAGCCCTTGGCGCGAATATCGGCCACATAGCCCTCCATGGCGCGCGACCCACGCTCGGCATAGGCGGCGTAGCGCATACCCTTATTGCGAATATGCTGATCAAGCGGCTTTAGAATGCCGAAATTCACATGCATGGGCTGATAGTCTTGCGTTGCGGGGTCGGTGGCGTAATCGAGCAGCGCGCCAAACGCGGTTTCCACAGGCAAAAGCGGGGCCTGCATGCCTTGGAGCTGGGCATACACGAATAGCGCGCACATAAGACCCGACGCAATAGCTTCGCAATAGCCCTCGGTGCCAGAAAGCTGGCCGGCAACATACACGGGGGCGTCGACGCCGCGCAAGCGCAAATCGCGATCGAGCAGACGCGGGGCCTGAATGAACGTGTTGCGATGCATGACGCCATAACGCGCAAACTCAGCGTTTTGCAAACCAGGAATCATGCGGAAGACGCGCTTCTGCTCGCCAAATGTGAGATTGGTCTGAAAGCCCACCAGATTGTAAGCCGTGCCCTGGGCGTTCTCGGCACGAAGCTGCACCGCCGCCCACGGACGACGACCCGTTGCAGGATCGGTGAGCCCCACGGGTTTGCACGTACCAAAACGGGGCGCATCGGCACCCTTGCGGGCGATTTCCTCAATAGGCTGGCACGCCTGGAACAAGTCTTTCGTTTCGAAGTCGCGCTTAATAACGCGATCGGCGGCAACGAGCTGCACAATGAAGGCGTCGTAGCTCTCTTTGTCGAAAGGCGCGTTCAGGTAATCGCCGGGAGCATCTTGCTCATAGCGCGATTGGCGGAACAGCACATCCATATCGAGGGAGTCGGCCATGACCACAGGCGCCGCCGCATCAAAGAATGCGAGGTTATCAGAACCGGTTTTGTCAACAAGCCACTGAGCGAGCGCATCGCTCGTAAGCGGGCCCGTTGCCAAAATGGTAGCGTCCGCAGCGCCCAAGCAGGCATCGAGCGGGTCGGAAACGCACATCACGCGATACTCGATATAAGGGTTTTCCTTCACCATGGAAGTGACATCGGCAGAGAACTCATCACGATCGACCGCGAGCGCACCGCCCGCATCGACGCGGCTTCGACCAGCCGCCGCAATAAGCTGAGAACCGAGCGCCGCAAGCTCCGCCTTCAGCATGCCGGCAGCGCTTTCGGGCTTGGTGCTCTTCAAAGAGTTCGAGCACACGAGCTCAGCGCAATCGCCGCCGCGATGCACATCGGTTTCGATTTCGGGGCGCATCTCGAACAGACGCACGTGCACGCCGCGTTGGGCGAGCTGAAGCGCGGCCTCGCTGCCTGCGAGACCCGCGCCGATTATGTTCACAAATTTATCCATGCAGCGAGGATAACACACCCGCATGGCAATTCATAAAAGCCCGCAAGCTATCCAACAGCGCCGAACCGGCCATCGGGAAAACGAGTGAGCGCGCCCGCCCCTTCGAGCAACGACACATGCGCCATAACGCGCGTCGCCGCGGCCATGGGATCGTCGCCATCAGCGAATAGGGCAATAATCTCTTCGAGACGCATAGGGTCTGCCGCAAGGGCCGAGAGAATAGGGTCGTCGACCCCCGCATCGGCCCCATCGCCCGCGAACAACGCCAACTGTTCGGCGCCATACCCGCCTCCCACGATTTCCGGAAACAACGACATAATCGCCGAATCGAACACTTCCTTGCTCACGATGGGCATAGCCCCCTGCGCAAGCAGCATATTCGAGCCCGCCGACGTGGCGGAAAAAATCGACCCTGGCACCGCAAGCACGTCTTTATTGGCGGCAAGGGCCTCGTCGGCCGTAGAGAATGTACCGCTGGGAAGCCCCGCCTCCACGATAAGCGTCGCGCGCGCCAACCCCGCAATAAGGCGATTGCGTTTGCGAAACATGAAAGGCTTCGGCGGATAATGCCACGGAAACTCCGAAGCAACCGCTCCGCCGCCCTTGACGATGCGCCGAAACAGATCCACGTTCGATTTCGGATACGGCTCATCGCAACCGCCGCCTAGAAACGCGACGGTTTGCCCACCAGCCGCAAGCGCCGCCTCGTGCGCGGCTGCATCGCAACCACGCGCACCGCCCGAAATCACCACCACGCCGAGTTCAGCCGCACGGCCTGCCAACATTTTGGTCGCATTCAACCCATAAGGCGTCGCCTTGCGCGCCCCGACGACCGCAAGACCTTCCTTAAGCGCAGAGGGGTCGCCAATCACATAGAGCCGTTCGGGCGGCTCAGGCACAGCCTCGAAGACATCTGGATAATCTTTCGTGCCACGTGCGATTTCGAATCGCGGACCATCGATGCGAAAACGTTCTTCCATGGCCGCTATACCCCCTTTCGAAGCTTGAAACTCAGAGCTTCCATGAGGTGCTCTTCTGCTACCGACTTCGATTCGGCGATGTCGGCAATCGTACGCGCCACCATAAGCGCGCGCGTTATTCCACGCCCCGAAAGCAGCTGCGTGCGCGACACCGTTTCCAACAAGTCCCGCGTTCGTTGCGCCATGCGGCAACGAGCAAGCAATGCGCCCACATCAACGGCATCGCCATCGCCAAGCGCTGCCCGCCGCCACGATCGAAACTCACGAGCAGCCAAAACGCCCGCCAGCAAGCGCTCGGAGTCGATCGGGTCGCGACCATCGGCGCGATCAAGCATCTCGCCAGGATCGCAGCGCCACACATCGACGTGCATGTCGATGCGATCGAGCAGCGGACCGCCAATGTTGCCCTGATACCGCTCGATTTTCCATTGTGGACAGGTGCATTGCTTTTGAGGGTCGCCGTAATACCCGCAAGGACAAGGATTCGCCGCCGCGACAAGAGAAAATCGCGCAGGAAGCGCAACGCTGCCATCGGCCCGAGTTATCACGATGCGGCCCATTTCCATGGGCTGGCGAAGCGCTTGAAGCGATCGTGACGAGAACTCCGGCAATTCGTCGAGGAACAGAACGCCGGCATGAGCAAGCGATATCTCGCCTGGATGCACGGGCGTTCCCCCACCCACAAGGCCCGCCACCGTAGCGCTGTGATGCACACGACGAAACGGCCGCGTGCCCGCGAGAATAGAATCGATGGGCTCGCCCGCAACGGAATGGACGATAGCCGCTTCGAGCCTCTCATCTTCGGAAAGCGGCGGCAATATGGAAGGCAGAGCGCGCGCAAGCATGGTTTTGCCCGATCCCGGAGGCCCCATAAGCAAAATGCCGTGACCACCCGCAGCCGCAACCTGCATAGCGCGCTTAGCGGCCGCCTGTCCACGGATATCGCCAAAATCAGGCGCTTCAACCGAAGCAGAAGGCGCGCAGAAATCGAGCGGCCGCACAGCCATAGAGCGCAAACTGGCAAGCGAGGGCAATGCGAGCTGCTCCATGCGTCCAAGCGGCGCCCCGTCGCGCGCATCAGCGCTCACCAAGAGCTTGCACCCAAGCTCACGCGCGCAAGCGGCGAATGCGAGCGTTCCATGGACTGGCCGCACGGAGCCGTCGAGCCCAAGCTCCCCTACCAGCATGCATTCGCCAAGCACCTCTACATCAATTTGCTTCGTTGCCGCCAAAATCGCCGCAGCGATGGGTAAATCAAAGCCCGACCCTGCCTTGCGAATGGAGCTTGGCGCCAAATTCACCACCACTTTATCGCCCGGCATGGTAAAACCGCAGGCTTTTATAGCGGCGCGCACGCGCTCGGTCGATTCGCGCACGGCGGCATCGGGCATGCCTACAATGGAAAAGCCCGGCAACCCGTTCGAGACAACTACCTCGACGGCCACAGGAATCGCCCGCACGCCCACAATGGTCGCCGAATATAACGAGCATCTCAGCTGCATAATGTCACGCACCCGCGCCGAAAGCGTTCACGATATGTTTTACGAAGCCCCTCGAGTTAGGCATCGCCTGAATGGCGATCACGTCGAAACGTACACGAGCATCGACCCCATCGTAGGTAGACAAGAAGCTATAGGCAATACGTTCGTAGCGAGCGCGCTTCGTCGGCGTAACCGCTTCCTGAGGAAAGCCTTTATCGCCGCCCGCGCGCGTTTTCACCTCGACAAATACCAAACACCCGTCATCGAGAGCGATGATATCGGCCTCACCTGCAGCGCACGACCAGTTGCGCTCCAAAATGATGTAGTCATTTCGTTTCAGCAATTCGCAGGCGAGATCTTCGCCGTAAGCCCCCAGCGTCTTCGGGTCGCAATTCCAGCGCTTGACGAAAGCAATTTCTTCCTCGTCATCGCCCCAGTAGCCCTCATTGACAGCGGCGCATTCGTCGCCTCCGTGGACAAGGTCGCATGGTTTACGCGGTCCAACATATTCTTCGGTCATGGCATCCCCTTTCTCGTACGGCGAGTGTAGAGGTGAAACCTTGCCCGATTCTTACCCGAATCACGCGCTTTTCATCGCGATGCCTCGCGATTGCCCCGCGATTCCCTGGCGTTTTCTTTAATTTTCAACGCCGATTCTTCTTCGTCTTCATCGAACTCTCAGGCGTTTTTCCGACGATTCTCCGACGACTCACGTGCGAATCCCCCACGTTTCCCACACCGTGCGAGGGAGGTCAGGTCTTCCAAAACAGCGCCTCCTGCGTCCAAGCGCGGCAAAAACTCGCGCGATGCACGGGAGAAAGCCCGTATTGTTTTATTGCCTCGATATGCTCGGCGCTCGCGTAGCCCTTATTCGATTCGAAGCCATAATGGGGAAACTGCTCGGCATAGCGACACATGAGCGCGTCACGGTCGACCTTCGCGATAATGGACGCCGCCGCAATGGACGCGCATTTCCCATCGCCTTTCACAATGTTGACCTCACGTGCGTCGAGGTGCTGTGCGTTGCCATCGAGCAATATCGCATCGAGCGAAGTGCCTTTCGCGGAAAGCTGCTCCTCGATGGCCGCGATGGCACGCAGGTTCGCCGTGCGCAAGGCCCACGTCATGCCATGTTCATCGATTTCCTGAGGCTGAATGTATTCGATATCCCATGCAATAGCCACCTCGCGCACCACGGCGGCGATTTCTTCGCGACGCTCAGCAGAAAGCTGCTTGGAATCGTTCACGCCTTCAACGCGCGGATCGTCGGGCAACACAACGGCGCCAATGGCAAGCGGGCCTGCGACCGGGCCTCGACCCACCTCGTCAAGTCCCACGGCAATGCCGCCTCCTGCAAGTTTCGCCTGGAAGCTGTACATGCCACTCAAACGGGCCGCTTCGGCGTCTTCGGCGGCAAGGCGGCGCGCAGCGCTTTTCAGGGCAGCCTTGACCCCCTTGCGCTCGTCGGCGGCAAGGGCGCGGGCAAGCGCCTCGTATTCCACGCGATTCGCAACCTTCAGTGCCTCTCGTATTTCTGCAAGCGTTTGAGCCATTCGCTCCCCTCGTTTCTGGGCGACGATTCTTTTTCCATGCGACGAAGCATTTCGCACACGCAAAACCGACAGCGAATGCCGTCGAAATACACGCGCAGAATGCCGCAGCGCATGGAAAATGAAACAAGAAAGGGGCCCCGAAGGACCCCTTCCAAAGCACCAATTCGGTAAAGACTTAGAATGCCTTTTCCTTGATCTTGGCAGCCTTGCCCACCTTGTCGCGCAGGTAGTACAGCTTGGCACGACGGACCTTGCCGTGACGCACGACCTCGATCTTCTCGATCTTGGGGGAGTGCACGGGGAAGGTACGCTCAACGCCAACGCCGAAGCTGATCTTGCGGACGGTGAAGGTCTCGCGGCAGGTGTGGCCGTGACGACGAATAACGTCGCCCTGGAAAACCTGGATGCGCTCGCGGTTACCCTCGGTAATGCGATAGTGCACCTTGACCGTGTCGCCGACGTTGAACGGGGCGACTTCCTTGATCTGCTGCTGCTCGATAGCGCGGATGATATCCATTTCGTTTCCTTCTGCTAGTCTTTTCCTTCGACTGTGCTGCTTAAAACGCCAGTTTCGGGTTCGCCTTCGCGCTTGCGCGCGGGCATCGCATGCAATGCCCAACTAAGCTGAGCCCTTCGAGGTTCTGGACAAAACCTGGCACCGCAGCAGAGGTCGGATGGAAACGAACGCGACCCGGAGGTTGCTCGTTCCGACGTGAAACGGAGCGCTTAAGAAGCCGACGTTGAATTATAGCAGAGACCCGCTTGCTCTCCAAGAGCTTTTTGCCCCTTGGGCAAGCAAACACAACTTGCGCAAATTGGCGCGCGAAATGCGGTTATGGAGCGCACAAAAGAACCACCCGCCACGCCATCCGCACGCGGGATGCCGTCGCAGTTTCTAGCGAATGTTGGGCAGCCCCACGCCGGCGAGCATCTCTCGCTCGCGAGCCTCCATGGCCTCGGCCTCTTCGTCGGAATGCACATGATCCCATCCGCACAAGTGCAGGAGGCCATGCACGAGCAGCACCGCGAGCTCTTCTTGCGGCGTGGTGCCGAACTGGGCCGTTTGGGCACGCGCATAGTCGGACGCGATGATGATGTCGCCAAGCATGAACGGTTCGTCATCGGGCACGCCCGCGTCGTCGTACGCCGCTCCCCCGTCGAAATCGTCGTCAAGGCCGTCACACTCGAAGCTGAGCACGTCGGTCGGGCGGTCGATTCCGCGGTATTCCTTGTTCAAACGATGAACTTCCTCGTCGGTCGTGAGCGTGATGGAGACCTCGGTTGTGGCGGGGCATCCTTCCTGCTCGAGCACGTATTGCGTGATACCTTCGATATCGACGCCGCTCGCGATGTCGGCGCCATGCTCGATTTCGATTTCGATGTTCATTTAAAACCCTTTCTTGTCGGCGCCCATGCCTCCGCATGCATACAAAACAAGCGCGGGAGCAACGATTCCGGCGGTTTCGGTACGAAGGATTGACGGGCCGAGCGTCACAGGCCAGGCATTTTCGCTTGCCGTGAGCGCTTCGACTTCATCGGCGGAAAGACCGCCCTCGGGGCCTACCACCACGGCAATGCGCGGTTTGTCGACGGAGGCGTTCCCAAACGCCTGTTCAAGCGCGGCAGCAATAGTCTTCGTCGAGGGGCACTCTTCCCAGCATACGAGCACGCAGTCGAATTCGCGCAGCAGTTGCACGGCTTGCTTCACCGTATGCGGCTCATGCACGCGCGGCTCGACCATGCGCCCCGATTGCATCGCGGCAGAATGCGCGATGGCCTGCCAGCGAGCAAGCTTGGACTTCGCCTTCTTCGCATCGAGCTTCATGACGCAGCGAGAGCTCGAAAGCGGCACGAACTCATCAATGCCCACCTCGGTCGCATGGCGAATGATGTCGTCCATCTTGTCGCCCTTGGCAAGGCCCTGGAACAGCGCGATGCTCGCAGGCGTCTGCGACGCATCGAGATGCTGCGCGATGCGCGCCACCAGGCCATCATGCGCCGATACGATTTCCAATTCAAAATAATCACTCGCCGCATCGACAACGCTTATGTGCTCGCCTTCGGACAGGCGCAGCACGCGTGCGTGCTTGGCGTCTTCCGCAGAAAGGCGCACGGGGAATTCCTGCGCCGTCTCTTCGGCAATAATCTGGCCATCGAGAAAGAAATGATGGAATGACATGCGCTTGTCTCCCTATGCTCCAAGCAACGCAAAAAGCGCCGGAACGAATACGATAAGGCCCACGATGACACTTGCGCAGGCAGTGATAAGGGCGGCGCCCGCCGCGCAATCTTTCGCGCGCTTAGCGAGCGGGTGGATTTCAGGCGAGGCCAGATCGACGATCGCCTCTATCGCCGTGTTCACGGTTTCCATGGCGAGTTGCACGCCCACGCACACCGCGACCGCAGCCCATCCCCATGCAGGCACCCGCAAAAGCGCGCACGCGGCAAAAACCACAACCGCCGCCACGACATCGACCTTGAAGTTGCGCTCGCTTCCCGCCTGAACCACGCCCGAAGCCGCATAGCCAAACGACTTCACGAGGTTGTTCTTGCGCTTCAGCGTCTCGCCCGTCTCACCCGCATCAACGCCCTGACCTGCAGTCTCGCCGCCGACCATGAGCTTGTTTCCAGGCGCGTCGGAATTCGAACGTTGTTCCATCATAGTTCGCACTCCACCAAATCGCCTACGGCGCTACCCGCCGGAGCGTTGATTCCGTGATAGCTCTCGGTCGTAGCATTGCCTTCCGATTCAACCAGTGCCAATTCCCTCGACCCGCAACGACGGCGCATATCATCGGCGCGAAGGCGTTCCTCAATCGCTTCGAGCCTTTTGGCGCGCTCCGCCTTCACCTCGGGCAAGACCTGATCGTCACGCTCCGCCGCAGGCGTTCCCGCGCGCTTCGAATAGCGGAAAATGTGCATCTTCGAAAAGCGGCATGTCTCAGCCACGCGGCATGTCTCAAGGAAGTCTTCTTCAGTTTCGCCAGGGAAACCCACAATAACGTCGGTCGAAAGCGATAGCTGCGGCATGGCCGCATACAGCTTCTCGACCAGGCCCAAAAATCGCTCGGCGCTATAGGGGCGTCGCATTTCGCGCAGCACCTTGCTCGAACCCGATTGCAGCGGCAAATGCAAATGGCGGCAAATGCGGCCATTCGATGCGGCCATAAGCTCAATGAGGTCGTCGTCGACGTCGCGCGGCTCAATCGACGACACGCGGAAACGAACGCGCGGCACCACCCCAAGGCCCGAATCGGCGGGAAATTCCTCATCGACCGCCTTCATAAGGCACCGCAGCAAATCTGCCAGGCGCATGTCGCCCTCGCGATACGAGCCCAAATTAATGCCCGTAAGCACGATTTCACGCACGCCCGCGCGCGCGAGCTCACGCACTTCCGCAATAATCTCCTCGGAGGGTCGCGATGTGGCACGCCCACGCGCAACATGCACGATGCAGTACGTGCACGCATTGTTGCAGCCATCTTGCACCTTCACGCCAACGCGCGTGGGAAATTCCTCACCCGCACGAATGGCGGCCAAGGCGGGCGACGTGCTCGCCTGGGAACCAAGCACGTCGGCCATAGCGCCTTTCGGCACCACTTCGACGCGAGGATCCATCTCAGTATAGGTAATGGGGTCGATAGCGGCAGCGCAACCGGTCACAACGACGCGAGCAAAATCGTTCGCGCGCAGCGCCTGGCGCACGGCCTTGCGCGTTTTCTTTTCAGCCTCGCCCGTAACGGTACACGTGTTCACCACAATGAAATCAGCTGCTTCAATGGGCACTTCTCGCCCACCGTCCGCAATAAGGGTGGCTGCGAAATCGTCACTTTCGACACGGTTCACCTTGCAACCAAGGTTCACCACATGGAAAGCGGCTGCATTATTTTTAGTCTGTTCCAACAAAGGCATTCCTTGCATTCGGCAATCGACGGCAATCAGACGGCACTCAATCGTTTTAGGCAACCAGTGTACCCGAAGCGAAAGCGAAAAAGCCGCAACAATCATGACCACCCGCATAGCGGGTGGTTTGCTCTTAGGGTATAACCCTTGGAA
>OLQK01000322.1_pt1 | contig 56467 bp, 51 predicted proteins | sample 1672501 | NCBI WGS metagenome assembly OLQK01 (sample SAMEA3136693, study PRJEB25190) | human gut metagenome | biome: human gut; feature: human-associated habitat; material: faeces | place: Austria | collected 2013
ATCTGTATATCATTTTTCAGGATCTGTGGACTTTTCCACAGACATTTTTTAATTATAAGGAATATCAGAAAAATACACCTTTTTTAATACCGAATAGAGATAGTATACGGGTATGTTTATATAGTATCAGAAAACAGTGATTGATCTGGGGTAGCAATCTATGAATTTGGAAGAGAAATTAAAAAAACAACAGTATAAAGAAATCTGGCAGCAGTACTGTGGATTCCTGGATCTGTCGATGGATGGATATATGAAGATTCAGCGGCGGTTGATGGAGGAACAGATCCGGTTGTGGAGCAACTGTGGTTTGGGACAATCTATTTTAAAAGGAAAATATCCGAAAAATCTGGATGAATTCCGAAAAATGGTACCGTTGACAACCTATGAAGATTATGCGGATGTTTTGCTTACGAAGCAACCGGATATGCTTCCGGGAAATCCTGTTATATGGATACAGACAACCTGGGAGGGTGGAAAGCATCCGATTAAGGTGGCACCGTATACCAGAAGTATGCTGGATACGTATCGAAATAATGTCACAGCATGTCTGATTTTATCGACGAGTAAAGAGAAGGGCTCTTTTGATGTGGCAGCTACAGATAAGTTTCTGTATGCGCTTGCACCGCTGCCTTTTGCTACAGGGCTTTTTCCACTGGCATTGGGGGAGGAAATCAATATTGAATTCTTGCCAGCGGTAAAAGATGCTGTAAATATGAGCTTCAGCGAAAGAAACAAGTTGGGTTTTAAGATGGCAATGAAGAAAGATCTCGGATTTTTCTTTGGGCTGGGCAGTGTAGCTTATGCAGTTAGTTTAAGTCTTTCTTCCATGACGAGTGGTGGTGGCGGCATCAAGCTGTCAGAGCTTATGAAATGTAAAGCGCATATGATTCTTCGTCTGCTGCAGGCAAAGCATCGCTGTAAAAAAGAGAACCGACCGTTGCTTCCAAAAGATCTGTTCCATTTGAAAGGCTTTATGGTGGCGGGGACAGATAACCTGTGTTATAAAGACGATCTTGAAGCGCTCTGGGGAATTCGGCCGATGGAATTATTTGCCGGTACGGAACCTTCTATCATGGGTACGGAGACCTGGACAAGAAAAGGAATGTATTTCTTCCCGGATACGGCATTTTACGAATTTATTACCGAGAAGGATATGATGAAAAATCATGAGGATCCTTCTTACATTCCGCCGACGTATTTGATGGATGAAGTACGCCCCGGAGAAAAATATGAGCTTGTATTTACCATTCTGAAAGGTGGAGCGTTTGCCCGTTACCGTTGTGGCGATATGTACCGTTGTGTCGGACTGGAGAATCGGGATGATGAGACAAGGATTCCTCGCTTTGAATATGTAGACCGGGTACCGTGGATCATTGATATTGCCGGATTTACGAGGATTTCGGAGAATGGAATCCGAAGTGTGATCGGCCTTTCGAAGCTTCCAATCACAAATTGGGTTGCAACAAAGGAATACAATGAGCATAATCGTCCATATCTGCATATGTATGTGGAGCTGGAAAGGGACGCAATGCTTAATACGGCTATGAGTGCAACTATTTTAAAGGATTTACTGAGTACATATTTTAAATATATCGACCAGGATTACCGGGATCTTAAAAAGATTTTGGGAATGGATCCTTTACAGGTAACGATCTTTACATGTGGAACTTTTGCGGCCTATGAGAAAAAGACCGGAAAGAAAATACATCAGATGAGTCCTTCGCATTATGATCTGAAGGAACTTCTGGATGTACAGGAGTGTTTGAATAAAGTGAGATAAGTAGAGAAGAAAAGAATGGGATAAGGGGAATTTATGGGAACCTATGGATATATATCGATCATAGCCATGTTGTGCTATGGCTTTATGCTGTTAATGTTTTTGGCGGCAAAGAGAAATAAAATAATAAACAGTTTTCTGGTGGTGCTTTTGGGTCTGCTTTTCTGGACCGGAGGCTCTGCTTTTATGCGTGCACAGTTCTGGCCAGGTTGTGAATTCTGGTTTCAGGTTTCTCTGCTTGGCATCTTATTGCTGCCATATGCATATTGTCGTTTTATACTCGCTTTTGGAGGGAAAAAGAACGGTGCTCCTGGGAAAATATACCTAGCGGTTATGCTGCTTTGCTTTTGGTTGAATGTGCAGTATGGAATCTTCCTCGAATCCCCGAATGTGGTGGATAAAAATGGAATTTCAACATTTGTGTATGAAATCAAACCTGCGATTGTAGTGTTTTTTATTCCGGCAGGAATATTTCTGCTATATCTTTTTAAGGTTCTTGTGCGGATCTGCAATGAAAATCCCAATATAAAGGTGCAGTATGAACCGGTGATGTTGGGTGTTCTCGCTTTGTTCCTTGGAAATGCGTTTCTTGGAATTCCGCTTTTTAGTGGTTTCCCAATCGATATTTTAAGTGGTGTAGTAAATGTATTTTTACTGTTTTATGCACTGATTCGCAGACGGCTGTTCAGACTGCAGATGTTGGCATCTACCAGTTTGTGCTATGGTGTGGGATTTTTGTTTTCCATTCTTGTTTTTTTAAATATTGTTCCATCCTTGCAAAAGATTTTTCACATACAGCTGGATAAGAACATGACGGTATACACACTTATTTTTTCTATCGTTTTTCTGGTGATTTATACATTCTTTACATTTTTATGGAGATTTTTGATACGCAGTGTGTTTATCAGAGAAGAAAATCATCAGGCAGAGAAGATCAGAGAATTCAATTCAGCGATTTCAAAAACGCTGGATCTGCAGGAGATTCTGGATAGAACGATTCGTGTAATGAAAGAGTTGATGGATGTCGGAAATATCTATATTTGTATGCAGAATGAGCCTGGAGAGCCGTATCGCGGAGTGGCGAGTGATCAGCCGTTAAGTGATCTGGCGTTTGCTCTGGACGAAGAAAATCCGATGATCCAGTGGTTGAAGGAACATGAGGAACCGATCGTTTACAAGGATTTTCGTTATTCTGTGGAATATAAGTCCATGTGGGAAGAGGAGAAACATCAGCTGGATAAACATCATACACGCTACTGCGTTGGATTAAAAGATGGCGATAATCTGGTAGGGGGTTGTTCTGATCACAGATTCTTCTGCAAAAAAGAGAGTGGTGTATGATGAAGTAGAATTGATCTCCAATATCACTTCCGTGGCATCCATTGCGATTAAAAATGCGAGACTGTATGAGAACGCCTGCCTGGAAGCCAGAACAGATGAGATGACCGGTTTGTTGAACAGGAAATACTTCTATGAAGTGCTCAATGAAGAGTTTGAGAAAAACAAAGAGGCATCACTGGCATTGGCGATCATCAACGTAGATGATTTTAAGTTATATAATCAGCTGTATGGTGTAAAAGAAGGAGATCTTTGCCTGCAGCGTATTGCGGGAATCATCAAAAGCAGTGTAGGAGACAGCGGCTATACGGCCCGCTATGGAGGAAAAGAATTTGCTGTTTTATTGCCGAGATATGACCTTTTCTCTGCCAGAAATCTGGTGGAATCTATTTCCAAACAGATTTTTGTTATGAATAATCGCAGAACAGATATGAAACTGAAGGCAATCACAGTCAGTGCAGGAATCAGTGCTGCACCATATGCTGCAAAAAATGTTAAAGAGCTGATGGAAAATGTGGATCTTGCGGTGTATCATGTGAAACATAGTGGGAAAAATGGCATACAGGTCTTTGATACGATGTTCCGTAACAATAAAAATGAAAACACAACGAACCGCGAACATATTTATCGGGAGTATGAGTCAACGATTTATGCGTTGACGGCAGCTATTGATGCGAAGGATCATTATACTTTTAGCCATTCCACGAATGTGGCTTATTATGCAACAGCACTGGCAACAACACTTGGAATGAACGAGGATATGGTTGAGATCATCCGTCAGGCAGCACTCTTGCATGATGTAGGTAAAATCGGTATTCCGGAATATATATTAAATAAAGCAGAACGTCTGACAGATGAAGAATACGAGACGATCAAAGGGCATGTGGAAGCATCGATCGATATCATTCGTCACCTGCCATCGTTGGATTATGTTATTCCTGCTGTCATCGGTCATCATGAACGCTATGACGGTAAAGGATATCCGCGAAGAATTGCGGGGGAAGATATTCCGTTGACTGCACGTATCCTGTGCGTGGCAGATTCCTTTGATGCCATGACATCCAAGCGCTGTTATAAGAAGGCGTTTCCGTTAGACGTAGCGAGAGAGAAGCTTCTTCAGGATGCAGGCAAACAATTTGATCCAAATCTGGTTGTAAAATTTGTGGAATGTCTGGATAACGGTACGATTTCGCTAGTAAAGGCAGAAACTGATGAAAATATGCCATACTAAAGTTAACGATAGAAGAAAAGAAGGGCAAAACGTCCGAACGAGGTAACAAAAGTGCATATAGATCAAAATAAAAACAAAGGTTTTACTTTGGTGGAACTTGTAATCGTCGTTGCCATTCTTGCAATACTGGTTGGAATTTTGGCGCCTGCTTATTCTAAATATGTCGAAAGAAGTGCAGAGTCAACAGATTTAGAAAATGTACGAACAGCATATGGTGAAGTGATGATTGCTGTAGAGATAGAAGAAGAAAAAGATGTTCTCAAAGTTGTTCCTCTGAAACAAAAAAAAGCAGGATGGCAGTCATCAAATACAGTGTCAATTGCCGGAATCTCTCATTCCAATGGCGATCAGGATACCGATCATTGGAAAGGTGATCCTGTTGCCGGTGGGGTATGTGAAGTATCCTACAATCCTGAGACAGGCATATTATTTGACTGGAAAGGTAAAAATGAAGACGGCAGTAAGAAGTACTTTTTTGATATCAACGAGGATTTGCAAAAACCGTTAAATGAGAGCGGGGTACTGGGTGATTTGATCAGCAAGAAAAATACATATTTTGAAATAGATTCAAAATGTCAAAATTCAAGCATGCTGCCAAAGGTAAAGGAGAAACTTCCGGCCAACAGTCTTTTGCAAAAAGGAACCTGGGCATATGTGGGAAGCCCATCTGAGGCTCCTGAACGATATTTTTACTGGACATCTGTAGATACTAATGAGGTAGGCGCTGGTAAGAAGATTCCGGTCATTATCAGTACAGCGGATGGAAAGTATTATGTCTCTGAGTCAACAACGGCTGATCGAAAGGGTAGTGGGCCATCATATGTGGCTATTTCAGGCCACCTGACACAGGCTGACAATAAGAAGATCATAGCGAATGGTCAGAAATATAACACTTTGCAGGAGGCGTATGATGCCTATGAAAAAGAACTTACAGAGGGAAATTATCAGCAATATAAAAACACTTTGCAGTAGCTGGAATGAAGATATCATTCATGATAATGAAAAATACACATTAAAACAGATAACAAAACGCAGAAGAAAAAAATAATATCAGAAGAAAAAGTGTTTGTAATATTCTCCCTAAGCCCCAGTGGCTGCCGAAAAAGCAGCTGCCGGGGCTCTTTTGTCACTGACAGCATAAGGAAATAGGTGTATAATATGATGAGAAAAAGGTCTTGGACCATCATCATTACAAAGCTGCTTTTTCAATCGCCTATAATAGTATCATCAGCTAAAAAATGCAGCAATCCAAAGGATTGGAAAGGAGCTTATGATGATCGCAGTTGTTTTATTTATTTACAGTATTTATGAAATGCTTAAGTTTTTGTTTTTCGCTACATTGGGTGATATCGTGACAACAATCAAAGGTAATTACGACAGCCCGGAGAGGGATCAGGCCGTCAAGAGGGATCTGTGGATGGCAGCAAAGAGTATTATCGCTTTTGTTATTGCCTGCTGCCTGCTGGTTTAGAAGAACAGCAGTATCAGTGCACATAATTTAATAAAAAATATTCAAGAAAACTTTTGTGTGATATACTGGAGATAGATAGTTAAAAAAGGAGAGAAGACAATGAATTATGCCGATCTGTTTAATACAATATTTGCAAAAGACCATTTAGTTCAGGAATTAGGCTATTTTTTTGTTAATGAGCCATCAGTGGCCGAGTTCCTGGGTAAGGTTGGCGTAGAAGAAGCACAGGTGCAGAAGAATATCTGGGAGCTTCGTTTTTCGAATTTTGATGAAAGTTTTGTCTTGAATATATACTTTGAGGGCGCTGATGGTCAGTATGAGCCACAGATCCGCATTGAAAGTCTGGTACTGCGGGGAAGAACGAAGGGACAGGGATTGAGCAAGAAGATCCTCAATTTTCTGGTGGATTATTGTGCTGCGAATCAGCCGACCACACTGTGGCTGGTCAATGTGATCAATAGAGAGTGGAAGATGTATCTGATTTCACAGGGAGCCCGACTGATACAGGAAGAAGGCGGTAATAACGGTGCGGTTCTTTCTATCCCGGGGAAGATCGGTTTGAAGAAGCGCAGAAGATATAATGATGAATTTGACAGAGAGCTGATGAATTATCTGATCCAGTTTCTGAGACTGGAAGGGGTTGAAGTCAGAGATATCCGCAGCAGACAATCAAGCAAAACGGTTTATGATATCCGGGTTGATATTGATGGTTTCGCATTGATGTTTCAGTATGAGAAGGCCGGCAGTGCAGGCGAGGCACAGATTCGTTTTGAACTGCGCATGAGACAGCCGGAGGTGCAGAATATTCCGGTGGGTATGCTGGTGAATATGCTGAATGCGCTTCTGCTTTACTGTCGTGTGCATGGAACGATGACATTGTGGATGTTCAATGGGCAGGTGTTTGGCAGTGATTTTGTCAAGTACTTTGTTCAAAGAGGTGCCAAAGTGATGCAGGAGGATCCATCAGGTCTTCGTGGCGGAACAGTGCTGACATTTGACTGCAAGCTTCGATAAAATATTAGACAATAGGGAGAATACATATGTTGGAGAGGTCTGAAGAGCAATTCCCGGAATTGCCGATGCAGTGGCGTGACCACGGCTACGAAATTGACCAGAGGCTTGGGAAAGGGGCGTATGGCGCCGTTTACCGACTGGTGAAAAACAGAGGGGCGGAGAATGAAGAATTCTCGGCCCTTAAAGTCATTTCATGGGAATTGGGAACGGAACAGATCCGCGAATATGACAATGACTTAGAAAAAGCCCGGAGAAACTTTTCGCGATTGTTTAATAAAGCTGTCAATGAAGTTTCTATCCTGGAATCTTTGGCAGGTGAGGCGCATATTGTACAGCTCAAAGGCAGCTGTATTGAGAAGATGCCTGAGGAGAATTATTGCAGATTGTATATTCAGATGGAATATCTGACAGATTTGCTGAGTTTTATGGATCAGGAAGGGCCTTTGGATGAAACAGAAGTCATTCGCTTGGGAATTGAGCTGTGCAGAGCATTGGAAGTATGTCATAGGCAGGGAATCCTGCATCGGGATATTAAACCGGGCAATATTCTTGTATCCAAGGACGGAGAATTCAAGCTGGGGGATTTCGGCGTGGCCAGAGAATGGGTGGATGCGTCCATGACCATTGTGGGTACACGTTCTTACCTGGCACCGGAAGCTGTGAAATTCATGCCTTATGACAAGAGAGCGGATATCTATTCCCTGGGAATGGTGCTTTACTATCTGTCCAATGATCGGCATCTTCCTTTTTCAGATATTATTGATGCAGATGAACGGATGCAGAAAAGGGTCTTTGGAACAGCCAGGCTGCCGGAGCCGTGCCGCGCCTTTGAAGGCATGCGTTTGGTGATTGCCAAGGCCTGCGCGTATGATCCGGAAGAACGTTATCAGTCGGCAGCTCAGCTGCGTCAAGCACTTGAAAAGGTCAGCAAGGCCCCTTATGGATATTGCCCTGAATGCGGAAAGAAGCTGCTGAAAAAAAATGGTCCCTATGGCAATTTCCTTGGATGCAGCGGATTCCGCAAGAATAAGCCGGGGGCCTGTGATTTTCACAGTGGTATTGACAAGTTTCTGAATCATCTGAATGAGAGCAGACAGGGTTAGAAACCGGAATACGGATATCGGTCAGAAAGAATAAACAGCGAATATCTGACGGAGATGCATAAGAGGAGAAAATATACATGCAGATAAATAATATATTGGATTTTGATGATGAGGCATCAGCGAAAGCCTATAACTTCACGATTACAGCCATTAAAGAGTTTTATGATACAATCGAATCAGACCAGTTTACAGCGGCCGGCGGAGATACCATTTATGCGTATTTGACAAAGGTGATGGAGCTGGTGTCGTTTAAGGAGCAGCTGAAACGATATATATATGAAGCATCAGGAACAAGGGAACCCTATTCTAAAATGGATTACGGTGCCTTCATGCTGGCAACCTTCGAGAAAAATGACTGTATGGCAGGTAAGTCAAAGTCGGAATTAAAGCGGCAGATCAATCGATGGCTGAATGCGGAGACAATCAAGCGGGAGAATCTTTTTTTGATTGGTTTCGGTCTGGATATGGATGATAAAATGCTGACGAAATTTCTGACTTTAGTGCTGAAGGAATCAGATTTTGATTTTAATGATCCGAAGGAAGTCATTTTCTGGCATTGCCGACATACAGGAAAGTCTTATCAGGCAGCAATGAATATGTTAGGAACCTATGAACAGCTGGAACAGAAGGAACCGGTCAGAGCCGATCACAGATGGCAGGCATTTCAGACAATGCCGAAGATGTATTTGGGAATGGAAGATCAGCTCTGGGTTTATCTGCATTATCTGAAGTTTTTAATGATCGCAGACCGAAAAACAACGAAATCCAGAGAGATGTTTGAAAAGATTTACCGGCGTGTACAGCGGGCTTGTGCTGATTACATGAACCGGTACCCTGACAAGTTTGGCCAGGTGACAAGATGGGAAGACATTAACCCGGCCAGGATAGAAAGCGTTCTCTACAGCGGTGTACCGGTCACAGAAAAAGGCAATCTCAGGTCTTTCGCGGCATTGAAGAAACAGTTTAAGAGCAAACGTCTGAACAGAGCGAGAATGAGTGAACTGCTTGCCGGCAAATCCATGGAACGTTTTGACCTGATTACCCTGATTTTCCTTTTGTATGCATTAAATGAGGATAAATTAGGCATGCATGCCGGGGAACGTTTTACAGAATTTGTAGAGCAAACCAATGATCTGCTGGCAGAGGCCGGTATGATGTCTCTTTATCCTGTTAATCCATATGAAGCTTTTATTCTCATGTGTATCGTTTCAGATGATCCGTTGGATACATTTGCAGCGGTATGGGAGAAGTCATATGAAGAATCTGAGAGCAGTGTGCAGTAGCATAACAGGTGAAGTACGTAAAAATAACGAAGATAATTATTGCTTTTTTTCGCGGTTCAGACCGTTAGAGCAGGAGGATACAGGCTTCCTTGTCTATTCATCGGAGTCCGGAGAAATTCGGCAATTGGAATATCCGGAGACAGCAGAGGAGAGCGCTTTGCAGTCCGGGATAAAGACAGAAGGACAATGGCTGGGGGTTTTTGACGGTATCGGTGGTCTGCCGGATGGGGAAGTCGCTTCTTTGATCGCAGCCAGTTCGTTGGCAGAGGCAAAGGATGACTGGACATCAGAGAATGAAGCGGAATATGAAGAACAGCTTCGGAAGACGGTCTGCCAATTGAACAGCGATATGCTCAGTTGGCGCAAGTCGCATAAAGTCAATCAGATCGGGACAACGATGGCGGCCATGAAATTCGGCCGGTATGCCATTTACGGTGTGAACAGCGGGGATTCAAGAATCTATCGCATGAGAGATGGCCGTCTGACTCAGCTGACGAAAGACCATGTCTTTTATTACCCGGGCCATCTGCGTCCAATGCTGATCGGATTTCTCGGAACAGAACAGGAAGATGAACCGGTGAGAGCGGATATTTATCAGTGGGATTATTGTCCGGGAGACAAATATCTGCTTTGCACAGACGGTGTCAGCGGTATGATATGGGATAAAGAACTGGAAGAAATTATGTGTCTGCCGGTGGATGAAGCGATGGAAGCATTGATGGCAGCCGTACATCGGATGGGGGCTGCGGACAACGCCACAGCCATCATTCTGGAAATCAAAGAGTGCAAAGAATATTTTGGAGATGGCGCTGCCTGAAGAACAGACTTGTGATGGGGAAGAAAACGGCAGTCCAAGGCGTGGCAGAGACTTGAAGTTTACAATTAAATAACGGCGTATCCTTTGGTGTACCATAGCGATTACAATCGTATTTCGGCATATGGGTATAATAGAGCCATAAGTTGAAGAAAAAAAGAAAGTACACGAAGGAGGAGTTTGTATGGACAGAAAGACAGCAGAAGAATTTTGGACCACTTATTTTGGATTGATCATGCACGAAGGTGCAGATACCTGCATGGGCAATCCTTTCAAAGAGTTTATCAAGGAGGCACGCATCGGAACTTATGATGCGCTGACGGATGATGAATATCATGTGAAATACCAGCAGGCGGAAGAAATCTCCGCATTCTGGAATGGCAGGAGCAAAAGAAGTGCCGGACAGGTTTTTGCGGAGGCATTGTCCCGGACACCGTTATCTTATAATGAACAGAAAGAGATTCTTTCAACCCTTATGGACGCTTCTGAGCGTATAACCTATAAAAGTCTGAATGCATCGGTGAATGAGGACGGAGAGATGGCGTTTGACATGGATCCGGTTCAGATGAAGCAGTCCAAGGAAAATGCAGATTGCGAAGATTTGGATTTTGAGACGGCTTACGAAGAAACACCTTTTGACGAGGAAGAGTTTAGATGGACACCGCGTCTCATCTATGATTACATCGGTGAATATGTTCATGGCCAATATGGGGCCAGACAGGCTGCTGCTATTTTGGTGTACAATCACCTCCAGGGCCGCCGCCGCAACATGATTCTGGCCGGTCCCACAGGCTGTGGCAAAACAGAAATCTGGCGTTCTCTCAGTAAGAAATTCGATTTTATCAAGATTGTCAACGGTCCGCAGCTGGCCTGTGATGGCTGGAAAGGCAGCTATCACATTAAGGATATTTTTCTGGAAGAACTGCAAAATGGCAGAAATCCCGGCCATTTACTGGTTGTCATTGATGAAGCAGACAAGCTCTTTGAGCCGGCGGTGGCATCAGGCGGCACAGATTTCTCAAAAATGATCCAGAACGAATTTCTGAAGATCATGGATGGCGATTCGATGATTGTAGGCAGCGATGATCCGAAGAAAAAATCAGTGACCATCGACTGCAGCGGTGTTTCTTTCGTTTTCTGCGGCAGTTTTGAAACACTTCTGCAGAACCGTGATATAAAGCCGTCGCCTATTGGTTTTTCACGGGGAGAGGCGGAGATTCAGAGCGAACCGGTACTTTTTACGGAGGAAGACCTGGTGCAGTATGGCAATGTCCGCAGAGAGATCGCAGGACGTATCCAGCAGATTGCAGAGGTCGACATGCTCTCAGAAGAGGATTTTGAATACATGATGACAAGCCGGAAGAAGATGTCTCCGATCAGGCAGTTGGAGAAAATGTACGGTATTCACATGAAGGTAGATGCCGTAACCAGAAAATATCTGGCACACAAAGCGGTTGAAAGTAAACTCGGTTGTCGATATATCCGATCGAGACTGCAGGTACTTCTGGATGATCAGATGTTTGACAATCCGGATCAGAAAGAGTTTCAGCTTTCAGTCGAAGCGGCACAGACTTCAGATCCAGAAGCGTCAGAAGCAATCAGTGCACTGGCTTCTTAAGGCCGGTGAAAGTCAAAACAGGCAGCTGAGGAGAGGTTCAGCTGCCTGTTTTTAAAACAAATAGAGGATTAAGCCAGATCTACAGCCGCATAATAGGCTTCATAGATGGCAGGTGATACTTTTCTTGCGCGGACACAGTCACCGACAGCACGTACAAATGGTGCAGAGTCACGCAGTTCATCAACGAGATGATTGTTCGGACGCATACCGATAGCGTAAACAACGGAATCGGATGCGATGACAGTTGTCTCGTTATTTTTGTCTGCGACAGTTACACCATCCTCGGAGATGGAAACAACCTTTCGGCCGGTAACAGTTGTGATGTTCTGTTTGGCGAATGCCTGCATCATGCCTTCTTTGTGCATCCAGTTCGCTTCAGGCGCAATTTCGTCCTGCATCTCGACGATGGTGACAGCTTTTCCGAGCTCAGCAAGGAACAGGCCGGTTTCACAGCCGACGAGTCCGCCGCCGATGACAACGACACTGTCGCCGACGATGCTGAGATCCGTGTAGACCGTTGTTGCGTGCTTAACAGAAGGCAGATCAATACCCGGAATACGAGGGGTGATCGGTGTGGAGCCTGTGGCAATAATGATTGCGTCAGGCTGTTTATTTGCAACGTATTCGCTTGTCACTTCTGTATTGTATTCAATATCAATCGGCATGGACTGCGTCATGTGGATCAGATGATTTTTGTAGCGCATCAGATCAACTTTTAAGGAATCATAGTCTGTGAATTTTAACAGGCCGCCGAGTGTATCGGTCTTCTCGGCTAAAGTGACTTTGTGGCCGCGGGAAGCAGCAGTGATGGCTGCCTTCATACCGCCAGGGCCGCCGCCGATGATGAGAACATTTTTCTGCTCTTTGGCAGGCTGTACATAGTTGCGCATACGGAATTCACGTCCGGTCCATGGATTGACGGCGCACTGGAAATGCTGTCCGGTATGCATGCCGGTCAGACAATCGAGGCATCTCAGACAAGGATTGATATCTGCGCTCTGTCCAAGTCTTGCTTTTTCAGGCCAGTAAGGATCTGCAATCAGCGCACGGGTCATGCCGATAATATCTGCACGTCCTTCGGCCAGAATCTGTTCAGCCATCTCAGGATCGGAGATAGAACCGATGGTGACAACCGGTGATTTCACATGCTTTTTGATTTCTGCGGCATAATGGACATTGACGCCGTGTGGCAGAAAGATGGTCGGGTGTGTGTGAACAGCCTGGGCTTCTTCTGTGTCAAGGGCTGCAGATACGTGGATAATATCCACTTTACTGTCGATCATTTTTGCAAATTCAATGGCTTCCTCGGCTGTGAGGCCGCCTTCGATTTCCTCTGAACCGCTCATGCGATATTCAATCAGAAAATCATCGCCGACTCTTTCTCTGACGCGGTCAATGACCATCAACGGGAATTTGGCACGATTTTCAAGGGGGCCGCCGTATTCATCTGTTCTTGTGTTGAAAAGCGGAGAGATGAACTGATCCAGAAGCCAGCCGTGACCGCCGTGCAGCAGACACATATCAAAGCCGGCAATTTTCAGGAGCTCTGCGGCATCTGCAAAATGGTCGGCAACGGTGTTCATCATTGCCTCATCCATACCGATCACTTCCACACCGTCCCAGCTGCGCACAAATGAAACAGGTCCGATTGGATTCCTTCCGCCCATCGCTTCCGGAGGATTGTAGAGGCCGCCGTGATTTAACTCGAGGGAGGCAAGGGCACCATGGGATTTGATTGCCATGGCAAGCTCGGAAATGAATGGGAGCGCTTCGTAAGACAGGTTGAAGCTGCGTGGATTCGATGGCGCATGCTCATGATCCACAGGTGTGTCGCCAACTGTGACAACGGCAGCGCCGCCTTTAGCTTTTTCTGCATAGTAAGCGATCATATAATCTGTCGGGAAACCATTGGCATCCATATGACACATCATATTTGGAGCGGAAAAGATATGATTGCGAAAAGTTGTTTTCTTTATGGTAAAAGGTTCAAATAAATGAGGATAGTATTGATTCATATTTTTTCTCCTTGTTAAAAAGCTGATTGACAGGGTGATTATTGTACTTTTAAAACGATTTTACCGGTATAGTCAGTACTCTGGTTGATCTTTGTCTCTGTGCCGTCGACAAACAGTGTCAGTGTCTGTCCTTCCGGCGCTTTGATCATTGAGTATTTTCCGATATGTAATCCGGTGAGATAGCAGGTCTTTGTGACAATCCATGTAGAGTCGGTGTCAAGTGTGACAACGACACCATTGTTGATAGTCGGTGCCGGTTGCTGCTGAATACGGCTCAGCTCAAGCCGCGCCTTTTCGTCAATCCATGTCAGACCTTCGCGGTAGGACTGGGAAGCGGCGCTTACAGCACCTTCCAGACGGGTGTTTTTCAGGTTCACTGCAAGATTTTTCGGACCTCGAAGTTCCTTATCATACTCCAGTTCTTTCTTTGGATCATCGACACCTTCCGGAACTTCGGCATCCATAAAACTGCCTTCGACACCTTCCGGTGGTGCAAAGAGACCGCCGAACGTATCCGGATTGCCAACGCCGCCTTTTTCAGCTTCCTTTTCCATGTGAAGATTCGTTGTGGAATTATAAAAATCCCCGACAATGTCCATATCTGATAAATTCAAAATGACATCATTTTCAGGATCGATCTTTGTCAGGTCACGACCTTCTAAGTAAACATCTTCGCGGTCCGGCACTTTGACTTTGCCGATATCCATACCAGCCTCGTCATTATCCATCAGCTGCAGAATCACACCGTTGCCCGGTTCCATCCGGCAGTTTCTGATGTCAAAACAGGTCGCTGAGCCTTTTACAACAAGGGTAGACTGATCGGTTATGAAAGAGGAATCGTGCAGGGTAACAGGCGTCTGGTTATCTCCGATACATAAAACAGCGAAACGATTGCCGGTAATCTGACAGCCGTTGATAATCTCAGCTCTGGCGGTTGCCATCATGCCGCGCACCAATAAGGCGTAACCGTCAACATGCACACGGCTCTGGTCAAAACGGACGATATTGCGGTCACCGATACAGAAAGCACCGTAGCCGTTCGCTCTTGGACCGGACAGATCCACATCACAGTCTTTGACATAGATGCGAGCACAGACATCACAGCCGTCGATGGAGAAAACACCCCAGCCATTTGTTTTCATTTTGCAGCGATTATAATAAACGGTTCCATTGTCAGCGAGCTGAACAAGGCGGTTGCTGCCGGTCACACCGATTCCCCAGCTGAAATCGCCCATCCATTTAGGGGCATCCGGGCTTTCATTTGTAATCTGGCAGTCATTGATTTCAATGATGCTGTCTCCGCCGGAATGGATCGCACATCGTGTGACGCCGGCCATAGTGATGTCACAGTTGTCGATGCGGACATGGGTATTGTCGATAGCAGCAATACCGGCACCGACACCGAGAAAATCGTTGGTGCCATTGCCTTCCAGATGAAGGTGGGCATTTTTGATCTGATAACGGCTGTTTCCTTTGATAAGAATGCCATTAAATGATGGTTCGCTGCTTTGTATCGTCACACTGTCGGCAAAGCGATCGGTGACAAGGCCGCCTTTGATAAGTTCATTCACGGATTGTTCTTTAACAATCTCATTGTTGTTGATGACAAGTGCACATCTGAATTCTTCAGAACGGTTCATCATTTTCATGAGACCGTGCGGCGGCATATGGCATGTGTCTGCGACTGTCAGAACAATATCTCCATAATATGTGCCGGGGGTGATCGGTGTTCCACTGCCGTTAATGGTCATGGCCACAAACTTTCCGTCAGGTGTATGAATCTGTGCGCCTTCATGTATGATGAGTTGATCGAGGGTTGTTGTTTTTTCCAACATCCATACGTCAGAGACTTCTTTTTTTCGCATAAAAATATCCTCCTGCTATAGGGTTGATTGATGATACAATCAGTATAGCAAGAGGAGGATATGCATGTAAAACAACATATTGGCGCTGAAAACAACAACAAATTGTAGTAGCGGTTAAAGAACAGGCGATTCCTGATGGTATTGCTGGATTAATTCCAGCAGATCGTCCAGTTCAGGATGCGGATTCTTCACATTGTAAGCGGCCACCAGATCCACAAGAACATTACTTGGAAATGTCACATAGTTGGAAATGAAAATACTGTTGGCGACTGCGAATGAAACACCGTCCAGCATTTCAATGGCAGTGAGAGTGGAAGAAAGTGTATCGATACAGCGCAGATTCTGCACTGGGAAATCATAATTCTTTAGACGCTGAAGCGGCTGGTTGATATCGCCGGAAGGCGGAAGCTGCAAAAACACATTCTCATCTTTAAAATCAAGGTATGAGGTGGCTGTCTTGGCCAGAGGATGATCCTTGCCACAGAACAAAAAGTCCTGAATCTTTGTCAAAGGTACTGTCCTTATAATGAGATCAGGCTGAATCTCCGGTCCGAGCGTGATTGCCAGATCAATGCGGTTGTCATGAAGCGCCTGGGGCAGTTCGTAGTCTCTGTAGGATCGGTATTCCAGTTCAATATCCGGATAACGCTGCTTTAACTTTTGGACAACAGATGAAAGCGTCAGTCGGATATCGAGCATCTCAAGATGGCCGATAATGAGCTTGTGCTTGACAGTACCGGTCATATTGCGGACAAGAATTGTTGCGTTTGCCATATTATCAATATATTGTGAAAACACATTAAAATAAATCTTTCCAGCCGGTGTCAGGGAGATATCGCCCCTTGAACGGAAAAAAAGCTGACATTCAAGCTCATCCTCCAGCTTGGCGATGTGCTTGCTGACAGCCTGCTGACTCAGATAAAGCCGCTTGGCGGCATTCGTAAAGTTCAGTGTATCCGTCAGTGCCAGGAAAGATTTGATCATCAGATCGTTAATCAAAAGATTCACCTCATTTATACAATTTTTATAAATCAAGTTTATCTCAGTCGAGAAGACTCCCACCTCTTTCAGGTGGTGAGTAACAGCAAATTTGTCTCAGTGGGAGTCCAATCTCCGACTGAGATAAACGCTCCGCGAGGATGCGCAGTGATTCTGTAAAGAATATGTCAGCTTACGCTGACCAGAATCACGCGCCAAGTCTCGCGACCGCTCGACTTGAAACTTGGCAGATGCCATTGTTGATAGTATACTACATTTTAGAGTCAAAAACAAGCTGAATCGTTGTTGTACAAACAGCTGTCGGTGTATATATACTAAAGAAAAAAGAGGTGTGATATATGAAGGGAAGAAAAGTAAAAAAAGAGTGGAATCTGAGACAGATTGGAAACATGGCGCTGATAGTGGGTGTTTTTGCCATTTTTCTTGTGGGTATTTGCTTTGTCAGATTTTCAAAAGCCTATGTGAATGCGTTTATTGGCAATTATACTGGGATTGAGGAAATGTTGGCAACCATGAAGGGAGGCGCCAACACCGATGTGGCAAAGCGGGAACTGCTGGCCTGTCAGAATGACTATGATGCCTGGAAAGAACAGCACCAGGGAGAAAGGGTTACGCTGCAGACGGAAGATAATATCCGGTTAAGCGGGCTGTTATATGATCAGGGTGGCAAAGAGACGGTGGTCTATCTGCACAATATTGGCAGTGCTGCAGGAGAAGACTTTTACTATGCGCCATGGTACTGGGAGAAGGGGTATAACATTTTGATGCCGGATAACAGAGCCCATGGGGAAAGTGAAGGAAACTGTGCGAGTTATGGGGTATACGAGGGAAAGGATGTCAATCAGTGGCTTCAGCTTATTTGTGAAAAATATGGCGAGGACAGCCGGATTATCGTGCATGGCGATACACTTGGAGCGGCTGCAGCACTGATGGCGTCTGCCGATTATCCGGAGCAGGTTGCCTTTACAGTTGCAGAGAGTCCTGTGGTAAATCTGTATGATGCCGCAGAATATATGATGAAAAATCAGTTCTCATCCATTCCGCTTTTCTTGTGGATTGGAGACTGGTACAGCTATAAAGAATACGGATTTCACTTGAAAGATGTGGATTTATCGGATGCAGTGCAGGAATCAGACACACCGTTGCTTATCCTGTGTGGTTCAAAGGATACGGTTGTTGATCCAGAAAATGCAGTATCGATACAGAAGGCATCAGGCGCCGATTGTCAGATTCTTGGCATTGAGGATGGCACGCATGGTCTGTTATATGCGAAGCATTCAGATGAGATTGAGCAGTCAATTGATCACTTTATTGGTGAATATATTAACAATCAACAACAATTAGTTGTGGAATAGTATCCGGAATGATGTTTTACATTCTGACGAAACGCAAGTTATAATAAGCCCATGAAAGCGAAAAGCGAAAGGAGGTCAATGAAGTGAGCCGAACATATGAAGAGCTGAAAGCAGGCTTTGAAAGAATTGAAGCAGCACAGGCCTGCAGAAACCTGATGGGAAAATACTCCTATCTGCATACGGCAATGCGAAACATTGATTTTATGAATCTCTGGGCAAACAGAGAGGATGACATCCTGGCGATGCCATGGGGATATTATCTTGGAATTGAAGGTGTAAGAAAATGCTATCTGGAAGATCATGGAGACAGAAGTGATCCTCAGGTACAGGACAGTCCGATCTTTAAAGGCGGCATGATGATGCATGCCATGGATACGGCAGTTGTCGAAGTTGCGAAAGACGGCAAAACAGCCAAGGGCGTATGGCTTTCACCGGGCCATGAGAGCTGTTATATTCCGGATTTCAGCAAGTTCCCTGATTGGAAAAAAGGTGATCCGCTTCCGGAAAATCTCGAGATCATGTCATCATGCGAATGGGCATGGAGTAAATATTACGTGGATTTCATCAAAGAAGACGGCGAATGGAAGTTCTGGAAATTAAGACTGTGGCCAATTTACAAAACTGATTTTTATGTACCGTGGACACAGCATCCGGACATGGACGAAGTGGATTTTCCATTCCACAATCATAAAGCACTTCCGGAATCAAATTGGGCATGGAATAAAGAAATCGTTTATCCGGCAGATCAGCCGGAGCCGCCTGCTCCATATGACCACTATGAAGATGCAGTACCAAAACTGTGGAAATCATTTGTATAGAGAGGTGTGAAAATGACAGAAGAGAAGATAAGAGAACAGTTGGAGCACAAGCTTCTGAAGCTTGAAGCTCAGGAGGCCTGCAGAAACCTGATGGGAAGATACAGCTATTATCGGACAGCCTTTCAGAGTAAAGAGATGGTTGCCTTGTGGGCCAAAAGAGACGATGACAAACTGGTGACACCGTGGGGGTCCTATCAGGGGCATCAAGGTATCGAAGCTTGTTATCTGGAGGATATCGGGGATCGTTCTGACACCAGGGTATTTGAAGCGATTAAAGGTGCAGTTATCATACATGAAATCGATACGGAAGTGATCGAGGTTGCAGAGGATCTGCAGACAGCCAAAGCAGCCTTCCTTTCCCAGGGAAATGATACATACGTGGATCGTACAGAGAACGAGAAGGTTCATGCAAAATGGGTATGGGAAAAGTATAGTGTGGATTTCATTATGGAAGATGGCGAGTGGAAGATCTGGCATATGACCATTTATCCACTGTTTCAATCAGAATTCGGAGAAGGATGGGCCGACAATACAGAATTTGTATCGAATGCTTTTGAATTCCCGAATGCGAAACCTGAAAAGACAGACTGGCATTATGACAGAAATGAATTGTATCCAGCCAATGAGCCTGCAATTCCTGAACCATATAAAACTTATGATAAATGCAGCGATGAATAGCAGCAGGAAAGGAGGAGAAAATGAACGATTATGAAGCACTTTTACATCAGGCTGAACGTCTGGAAGCTTTGCAGGAAATCAGAAATCTGATGGGCAGATATTCTTATCTGCATTCCGCATTCCGAAATAAAGAATATGCAGAATTGTGGGCAAAAAGAGAAGATGACAAATTGGTCATGCCTTTTGGAAAATTTGTTGGATGGGAAGCGGTCAGACATTGTTATGTTGATCTTCACGGTGATCGTAATAATCCTGATGACATTGATGAACTTCGCGGATTGATGATGATTCATTTAATGAATACAGAGATTATCGAAGTCGCAGCAGATGGAAAAACGGCAAAAGGTGTCTGGTTGTCACCGGGGACAGAAACTGCACCGCAGCCTGGCAAGGAAAAGGGCGCATGGTGCTGGGGAAAATATGAAGTCGAATTCATTAAGGAAGACGGTACATGGAAATTCTGGCACATGATTTTATATCCGCTGTTTTTGAGTCCATATGATAGAAGCTGGGGTCAGCCGGCACCAGAAAAGATGCTGGGGCAGATACAGCTTGAGGATCCAATGTGTCAGCCACTCGATGCACCGATGTGGGAATACGGACCGGATGCGGAATATCCATATGATGAGCCGACGCTGCCTGTTCCGTATGATCATTATACAGGGTTTTAAAAATACGTAAAGAAAAAGAATAAGGAGAGAAGGATATGTTAACAAGTATACCGGTTTCGACCGCGATCTTAGTAGTTTCAATTGTATTATTCGTTGTGATGTGTTACAAAGGTGTGCACACTGCAACAGCAGCGCTGATTGCTTCAGCGATTATGGCATTCGGTACGACAGACGGATGGATGACAACGATGACAACGACTTGGGTAACCGGCGTTGGTACGTTTGCCAGCCAGTTTGCGCTGGCTTTTATGTCAGCAGGTATTTTCTCCTATCTGATGCGTGAAACCAAATGTGGTGAAGCCATCGGACAGACATTTATCAAATATGTTGGTGGCGATAATGCACCGTTTATCTTGGCAATCGTTGCAGCTATCCTGCAGCTGGCCGGCATCCAGACATACATTTTCATTGTCGCAGCGATGGCCTTCGGTCTGATGAAAGCAGCAAATCTTCCTATTTACATAGGTTATGCAGCAGTAGTAGCTGTACCGCCGATCGTATCCTTTACCCTTCCGGGTGTTACAGCGATGCCAAACGTTCTGCCAACTTCTTTCCTTGGAACGACAACATGGGCAGCACCGGGCTTATCCATTGCCATCTCTGTACTTGGTATTCTGATGGCCGTATTCTATCTGAGATACCTGATCAAACAGGCCCGCAGAAAAGGAATTGGTTACACAACAGATGCATCCAAAGAATATGGCGCAAGCAAGGAATTTGGCGATATTCCAACACCTCCATTCTGGAAAGCGATTGTGCCGATCATTCTTGTTATCGCACTGACAAGTTTCTTCCAGCTTGCGATGCATATCGCTGCAGTTAATGCGCTGATTTTCGGTATGTGGATCACAGCCGGTGTGACAGCTATTCTTCATTTTGATGTTGTTGTTCACAAAATTACGATTCCAAGAGCACTTTCTCAGGGAACAACAGAAATGTTTCCATTCATTATGATGTCAGGCTGTGTATTCGGTTTCGGTTTAGTTGCTCAGAAAGCAGCTTGTATGGATTATCTGATTCAGAAAATCATGTCCATCAATGTGAATCCGTATCTGACAGCATGGTTATCTGTATGTCTGATCGCAGCTCTTTGTGCTGATGGTATTTCCGGTATGACAATGTGGCTTGGAACATTTGGTGCACAGTTTGCAGCAATGCCGGGTGTTGATCCGGGTGCACTGCACAGAATTCTTGTTGCATCGTCTACAACCTTCGACTCACTGCCACATTCACCGATGCTGGCACAGGGTATGGGTGTATTCAAAACAGACTTCAAGGAATCTTACAAATACAGTTTCGTGCTGACGGTATTATTCCCGGTTATTTTCTCACTGGTAGGTGTGGTCATCGCGATTATCTTCTATTAAAAAAGGAGGCGGCTTGATTGCCTAGATATGATTATTTGATGAAGCCTCTGACAGTGGCAGGGCTGACATTAAAAAACAGACTTTTATCGGCGCCGACTTCTATGGCGGAGTTAGGGCCGGAGGAACATTATACAGATGAAAACTTTGACTATTACCGACTCCGGGCAGCAGGTGGCGCTGCCCTGGTAACAGTCGGTGATGTGATTGTCGACAATGCAACAGGCCGATCCCATCCCCAGCAGCTGGGGATGGATGATCCTTCTGTTATCTCATCACTGAAAAAAATGGCTGAGGCTATTCATGCAGGCGGAGCGGCGGCATCCGTTGAGCTGGATCATGGCGGTGCACTCTGTGATCCGGCTTTTTTAGATGGCAGACATCCGATCGGACCGTCGGCACTCAGTGAAGAGGAGTGGGGCGTTGAGGTCGATGAAATGACGGAAGCGCAGATTTATGAAGTCGCAGAAGCCTTTGGACGCGCGGCGGCAATGTTGAAAAAATGCGGATTTGATATGGTCATGATCCATTGCGGTCATGGGTGGCTGCTGCATCAGTTTATATCAACGCTGACCAACCGGCGAACGGACCAGTGGGGCGGCAGTCTTGAGAACAGAATGCGGTTCCCACTGCTTGTTGTAAAAAAAGTCCGACAGGCAGTGGGCAGAAATTTCCCAATCGAGATCCGAATCAGTGGTTCAGAGCGTGTAGAGGGCGGCTATGGCATTGAGACCGGCATCGAAATCGCCAAAATGTTAGATGGTAAGGTTGACCTGATCCATGTGTCAGCAGGCACAAATACAGACTGGTATTCCTTCGTTTTGATGCATCCGGGCATTTTCCAGAAGGAAGGTGAAAATGCTAATCTGGCTGATGAAATCCGCAAACATGTGAAGACACCGGTTGTGTCAGTCGGCGCATTTACAGACCCGGATTTCATGGAAGCTTTCCTTGAAAAAGGCGGCGCGGATGCCATTGCCCTCGGACGGTCACTGATTGCCGATCCGTTTCTGCCAAAGAAGGTGATGCGCCATCAGACAGAAGATATCCGTCCATGCCTGCGATGCGGGGAATGTCAGGGAGGAATGATGGCCCATCATTGTATGCGCTGTACAGTCAATCCACTGATCGGAAGAGAAAAAGAAGTGTTCCACCCTGTTCCGGTGTATCATACCGGAAAAATTATGATTGTGGGCGGCGGACCGGCCGGTATGCAGGCGGCATTGACAGCCGTAGAGCGCGGCCATCGGGCGGTTTTATACGAGGCAAGAGAACGACTTGGCGGCGCACTTAAATTTGCGGATGGTGTCGACTTCAAAGCATCCATGAAACGGTATCGGGAATTTCTGATCGCACAGGTTGAAAAGAGCGATGTCATCGTCCATACAGGTGTCCGGGTGGATGAAGCAATCATTCGCGAGGAAGCGCCGGATGCGTTAATTCTTGCATTAGGTGCCAAACCGCTTATTTTGCCGGTGCCGGGTATCCACAACAGCAATGTTCTGATTGGTGCTGACCTCACGGAAGAATCCGTGCTTGGAAATCAGGTCGTTGTCATCGGTGGCGGTCTTGTCGGATGCGAGCAGGCCCTGCATATTGCTAGAGACGGTCATCAGGTCGTGATTTTGGAAATGCAGGAAGATTTAGCGACAGACTGTGTGGTCACACACCGTGAAAATCTGATGCATCAGTTAAACAGCTGTGACCGAATTCAGATACTGACAGGTGCCCGCTGCACAGAAATCACAGATACAGGTGTGAAAGTGGACAGAGGCGGAAAAGAAGAAACAATTACAGCTGACACAGTTGTGCTTGCAGCAGGTATGAAAGCAGACAGCGAGCAGGTCAATCAGCTTCGGACCATTATTCCGCAGACATATGTGATCGGAGATTGCAATCAGGCAGGCAAGATTATGCGGGCTGTCCGTGATGCGTATGACGCAGTTGTCGATTTTGGATTATTTTAAATGAATTAAAATTCAACTTTGAGAAAAGGAAGAACAATCAATGGGAAAGACATATTCAACAGAAGAGCTGGTATCCCGTTGGGAAGATCAGCGATATATGAAAAACCTGATGGGCAAATATGCAAATTGCATGATTTTAAATAAAGAACATGAAATGTTTGAGCGTTTCTGGAGTAAGAAGAGAGAGGATCTCTGTTTAAGCTTTAATGATGGGGCTTATAAAGGTGAGGAAGCAATCAAGGCCTATTATGAGGCTGAATACAGAAGAAATGACCTGGTAGCCCATCTTTTACAGAAACGTTTTCCGGAAAAGCTTGGCAGCTTATCAGACGAAGAATTATACGGCATCGGACCATTCAAGGTAAAACCGATGTCATGCCCGATTATTGAGATCGCCGAAGACCATCAGACGGCCAAAGGCCTCTGGTATTGTCAGGGTGCCTACAATAAAGTGGAGGGCTGTGGCCCTGTCGCAAGATGGACATGGGGTTACTTTGCGGTTGATTTCACCTATGAGGATGATGAATGGAAGATTTTTAATCTGATGTACGTCAATGATATTGACTGTATCTGTGGACAGAGCTGGGGTAAAGAAGAAAAGCCTTATCCACCGCTTCCGGAATTTCAGGAACTTGCAGACTTCAAATATCCTGAGTATTCTGTAAAGAAAACAATCCGTCCGCTCTACGCACCGGACAGAGCACTGACAAAAGCACCGGAAATTCCGGTTCCGTACCGGACATTTGCAGAAACATTTTCTTATGGTATCTGATAAACAGAGGAGGCGAGAGAAATGGCGAATTCAAGACAATATACAGACGAAGAATTAATTCAGCGTGTATGGGATGTGGAAGAAATCAAAAAGCTCATCCATAAACGCGTGATTTACATTGCGAATGAAATGCGAAAAGAAGAATTGAATGATCTGTGGGTGCAGAATCCAGAGCACAAGAAGACAGCTTCCTTTGGACGAAATACAGGCTACTACACAGGGATGGATGCCATTCATGATTATTATGTGGTGCATCATCAAAAGGAGCGAGAAAAACAGCTGAAGAAGCTGCATGCAGCAAACCCTGCAATCGCAGATATACCACAGAATCTTCATATCGGCTGTCTGTCGAATCATCCGGTTTCGACAGGACTTGTGGAACTGGCTGGAGACGGAAAGACAGCAAAGGGTCTTTGGTATTCTATTGCGCAGGAAACAGAAGCGCAGCCGGATGGCACAGGCAGAGCATTGTGGATGCCTGAAAAAATTGCGGTTGATTTTGTGAAGGAAAAGGATGGCTGGAAAATCTGGCATATCGTTGTTTCTACTGATCTGGTCAGCGAAGCGGGTGAAGATTATTCTGAACAGGAAGTATATCATAACTATGAGACGAATCCTGTTGATGTGGAGTTTGGCACACCGACGATTGCAAAGCTGATCCACAATACAGATTTCAACTGGTGGGATAACTATCCGCCGATGCCGGAAGCTTACGAGACATTCTCAGATGCAGTGAGTTACGGACCGGAAGGCTATGTCAAACCAGCACTTTACGGATTGGATTCAAAAGAGGGGAGGAATTTCCGATGAAATCACAATTAAGTCTGCATGAGCGGATTCGAAATGCCAATGCCAGTCAGGAAGTCGAGAAGGTAAAAGCAAGACACACCTATCTTCACGGACGCGCGGATGCGACAGGGGAATGGGCAGATATCTGGTCAAGAGATCCGAACTGCTCCTGGGCACATATTTTTGGCCGCATGAGAGGTTTTGATCAAATCTGGCACGGCTCTGTTGCACAGTATGACAAGATGTCCTTTGAAAATGCCATAGAACTGATGGAAATTTATCCGGAAACGGCCGGAAAGGATCCGCGTCCTTTGATGGAAGCATCGGTGCATACACTTGTCACGGATATTATAGAAGTGGCAGAGGATGGCATGAGCGCCAGAGGCTCCTTTATCACACCGGGTGTCATCCATTCAACACTGACGCCAGATAAAAAGAAATATTGCAATGTTCTCTGGGAACGTTATGGCTCTGATTTTGTATGCGAAGATGGAAAATGGAAATACCTTCATGAACAGGTATGCCCGGATATTCTCTCACGTATGGACTGTCTGAACTGGGCGGCAGAAGAATATGCCAGAATCACCGCGCCGGAGGAAAAAGAGGCACCACCGGTCACACTTGGGGAAGCACCGCCTGTGACAGATCCGGGGCCGCTGCATTTGCCTTACTCTGTTCTTGGAAAGCCGCAGAACACAGTGCCATGGCCGGAGCCGTACCATACACTGGATGATGAGAATACATATACATCATTCGTAAAACCTCAGGAATAAGATGAATTTTGATACATTTGTCAGTGAGGAACTCTGCCCGGAGGATTACCAGACATTATTGCCGTACTTTAAAATGCGGTACTCCCACACCTGTGAAAATATTCTTGTCAGCAATTTTATGTGGAAGGATTATTATAACACTCGCTATATCAGGGATGCGCATGGCCTAATCTGGATCATGGATGTAGATGGGCAGCCCGGAACGATGGTACCTTTATGTGCACCGGAGGATCTGAAACATTATTTTGAAGTGGCCCAGGCATATTTCAATGAATGTCTTGGTACAAAAATGATTCTGTATCTGGCGGACAAGGAAGCAGTCGATCTTTTGCAGTTGGATACGACGCGTTATGATGTGAAGGCTGACAGAAGGTATTTTGATTATGTCTATGATGCCCGCAAATTAATGTCTTTTAGTGGGAAAGCCTATCATAAGAAGAAAAATCATGTGAATGCTTTTATGAAAAACTATGACGGACGTTATGAATACCGCAGTTTGGAACGGGATAGCAAGTATCATGATGAAATTATGACGTTTTTAAAAAAGTGGGAAACGGAGCGGAATATAGAAGATGCGTATCATCGGATTGATTATGAGCTGAATGGCATTGATTATCTGCTCACGAACTGCCGCTATCTGGACTACAAAATGGGCGGCATTTATATCGACGGAAAGCTCGAAGCATTCAGCCTTGGTGTATATGGAAAAGCAGAACGGATGGCTGTGATCCATGTGGAGAAGGCCAATCCGGAAATCAGAGGTCTGTATCCGTTCATTTGTCAGCAATTTTTGCTACATGAATTTCCAGATGCCCTGCTGGTGAACAGAGAAGATGATATCGGTCTGGAGGGGCTCAGAAAGTCGAAGCTCTCCTACAATCCGATTTATCTGGAAGAAAAATACGAAATCCGACAAAAATAAGGCAGTTTCGAGATGACTTAGTCAGCGGTAAATAAATATAGAATTTTAAGGCACTTAAAAAGTTGAGAGAAGAATAACTTTTTAAGTGCCTTATTTTATGTTGAACAAAATTGCTGGTATTTTTATAGCCCACCTATTGACGTATACTCTAATTAATGAAAGACGGAAACAAAGATATTCATAGAAATGGAGGAACTGGCAATGAAGGGATTTAATACAAGCGATGGATACATGGGATTAGTTGGAGGCAAATATATCTTGTTTGCCAGCGAAGATGATTACTATGAATACATGAATGATTAGGAAATCATTTTAGAGAAAATCATGTCTGTTTTTGTCACAGAATTTGAGGAATACCGATGCTTAAGTCTGCGGAGTGCAGGTGTATTTTTAGTTAGAAGTTTATTATACTTAGGTTAAAATGAAGCGTGTTTTAGAGAGAAGAAAGGTGGAACGGATAATGAAAAATGATACTAGAAAGACGGTTAGAGGTTTGCTGATTGCCGGTGTTGTTGTAATGGCAGTTAGTATTATGTGGCCTTCATTGGCAGAGAAATATGGTACTTCGAAACAGACGGCATCCAATGTATTACAGAGTGAGACTTCATCATCCTATTCATCATCATCTGCGTCGACATCAACATCAGCATCTAAATCGACGGCAGCATCGACATCAACAGCATCAGCGACGTATTCGCATTCAGCCGGCGGTTCTACAGGTTCTTTTGTTAACGGCGCTTCAGGCACGAGTTCAGGTTCTTATTCAAGCTCCGGTTCTTCATCGGGAAGCTCAAGTTATAAGAAGAATTCAGGTTACACGAGCAGTTATGACCGTCAGAAGAAGTATGACCCGTATGATGCTTATGATTATGATGATGCAGATGATTTTGCAGATGACTGGGCGGAAGAATTCGGCGACGGTGATTATGATGACGGATACGATGATGCCTATGATTACTGGGAGGACGAGATGGACGATTAAACATTTGGAGCATATCGGTCAGATGATATAAGAAATTAATTCGATAAAAAGGGGAGAGAAAGAATGTTTTACTTAGTGATTGATTTAGAAATGTGCAGAGTACCAAGAGATTATCGGAACAAAGCTTATCATTATGCCTATGAGACGATTCAGATTGGCGCAGTTCTTTTGAATGAAGAATTCAAGCAGGTTGGGACAATTCGAGAATATGTTCATCCGGAACACGGGGTGATTGATCCATTTATCGAAAAACTGACAGGAATCAAAAACAGTCAGGTCAAGAAAGCACCGTGTATTGGGGAGGCATTAGTACATATGATCGACTGGATTGGGGATAGAGAATACAAAGTCTATGCCTGGAGCGAATCCGACAGAAATCAGCTTTTGCATGAAATCACAGCAAAGCAGATTACGGATGAGAGCGTCGATGCTTTTATGATGGAGGATAGATGGGTGGATTATCAAATGGTTTTCAGTCAGAGATTTCAGCTGACCCGGCGTATTAGTCTGGAAGAAGCATTGGGACGAGCAGACATTGATCCGAAAGGTAAGTTTCATGATGGAATGGATGATGCAGTGAATACAGGTCTTTTGGTCGAGAAGCTGGAAATGAATCCAGACTATCAGCTGATTAGTTACGAAATGCCGGAGAAACCGTCGGAACATCTTGGCAGCACACTTGGAGAGTTGTTTGCAGGGCTGAATTTAAAGCTAGCGTAGAGAAACGGAGGATGAGTTTATGTTAATGCTAACAGCAGTAGTCTTATTTTTGGTGTTGTCATTTGCAGCAGCTTGTAGAGGAGATTTTTCAGGATTTGGTATGATTGCAGAAGGTATCCTTTATATTGCAGGGATTTTATTAATGTGCTGGTTGTTTACGCAGCCTGTCTTATTAGGAATTCTTATTGTTATTGGCATTGTCATTGCTTATGCGAGTTACAGAAATAAAAAGGAAATAGAATAACCGTGGGAAAGGAGAAGATTAAAATGGCAAAGATTTATTTCACATTAACAGGGACAAGGCATTATTACGGATCAGATTTTTTAAAAAGCGACATGAAGATTCAGTTGGAAAAAGAGCCGGATAATAAATATGATCCTGAGGCTATTCAAGTGAAACTTAAAGGTATGGGGAAGATAGGTTATGTTGCCAACAGTCCGTATACAATGATTGGAGAAAGCATGAGTGCCGGAAGAATCTACGACAAGATTGACGATCAGGCCAATGCGAAAGTTGTGATGGTAACTCCGAATGGAACATTACGTAAGCTGAGCAAGAAAAGCCTGGTGAGTTATACAGTGAATGAGAAGGCAGAGAAAGAAGAAGAGGAGTTATCCTTTGTATAAGCAGCGGGCCATTACAAATGATTGAAAAGTCGTTTGTAATGGTCATTTTGTAAGAATAAAGGTCCTATACGCCTAATTCTTATGGTATACTAATGCTATAGTGTATATTGATTTTGATTTGTTTGATAAGTATATGGGATTTTTGGATGAATAGTCATAGAGAGATGGCAATTAAAAAGCGCACAAATTGCTGAAAATTGGTTTACGGGACAGAGGGTTGTTTTGTACGTACAATTAAATTATAATAAAGTTACAAGGTTTCTCTAAAAAAGAGGAATCGTTATTATCACGCGTAGCTTGACATGAATACACTATTGAGGACGGATATAAACTTAACGGGAATGTATATTATAAATTTATTATGGATAACAAGTACAAGGTAAAATTCTCAGCTCATTGACAAAACGAGGTATTATATTGATGAATTTGAATATATTTGACCGATACTTACTTATCATCAATATCATTGCTTTGGTGATTTACGGTATCAAGGTTTTAGTCTATAAGCATCAGACAAGAGACTGGTTTGAGAAGCTCTGCATGTTCATAGTCTTACTTGGCGGTTCGGCAGGAATTTTGCTCATGATTATTCTTTTTGACAGAAAAGCAGTCAAAGAGAATATGATGTCAAGGGTGTTTACACTTTGCATGTTGGTTATTCAGGCTATTCTATTGCTGATAGTGAAAGGCTATCATGGGGATCAGATTCATATTGATTTCTGGGATTATTTGATGCAGCATAGAATTTTGCTGATCTATCTAGCGGTAGTGAATATACTGACAATCATTGTATTTGGTGTGGATAAGATGAATGCGAAGTCCAATAGGCAGAGAGTGCGAATTGTGACATTGCTGGGATTGGCATTTATCGGTGGTTCGGTAGGTGCGCTGATTGGCATGTATGGATTTCACCATAAGACGAAGAAAGCTTATTTTACAGTTGGGGTGCCGTTGATTTTGCTGATGCAGGTTGTTGTATTGTTTTATGTGATGAATATGGGAATATTTTTTGGGGAGGTGTCATAATGGGAAGATTTGTTAATCCGGATAACAGTGCCTTTCAGGCAGCACTGAATTCCAGAATTTATGTAGACAAAACGGGATTGATTGCATGTATGAATAATATATTGGATTCGACAGATGCATATATTTGCAACAGCCGTCCACGTCGGTTTGGAAAATCATATGCTGCAAATATGCTTGCAGCGTATTATAGTAAAGGTGCATCATCAGAAGAGATGTTTTCAAAACTGGATATAGGCAAAACACCAGATTTTAAAAGGCATCTGAATAAGTATGATGTTATCCATATTGATATTCAGTGGTTTTTGACGAATTGCGATGATAAGGATAAAGTTGTTGGGTATATTACAAAAATAGTATTGGATGAGTTGAAAGATGTTTATCCTGATATTTTGCCTTCAGAGGTGTTATCCTTACCGGATGCTCTTTCACGTGTAAGAAATAAAACAGGGCGGAAATTTGTCATTATTATTGATGAATGGGATGTGTTGATTCGAGATGAAGCAGCGAATAAGAAAGTACAGGATGACTATATTCGGTTTCTTAGAAGTATGTTTAAAGGAATAGAGCCAACAAAGTATATTCAGTTGGCATATCTTACAGGTATTTTGCCAATTAAGAAGGAACGAACACAATCTGCACTGAATAATTTTCGTGAGTATTCAATGTTGAATGCAGGACCGTTGGCTTCTTATATTGGTTTTACAGAAAATGAAGTAAAAGAACTTTGCAAAGTGTACAATAAAGACTTTACGGAAGTGAAACGTTGGTATGATGGCTATCAGTTGGGGGCATATCAGGTTTATAATCCTAATGCAGTCGTAAATACGATGATTGATGGAAATTTTCAAAGCTACTGGTCAGCAACCGCTTCATATGATTCAATTGTACCATTGATCAATATGGATTTTGATGGATTAAAGACATCTATTATTGAAATGTTGTCGGGGGCATCGGTTGATGTGGATGTTGCCTCATTTCAAAATGACATATCGAATATTGTAAATAAAGACGATGTCCTCACATACTTGATTCACATGGGGTATTTGGCATATTCTGCGGACTCCAAAATGGCATTTGTACCGAATGAAGAAATACGGCAGGAGCTGTTTCGGGCAACAAGAAGAAAACAATGGAATGAGTTGATGGTTTTTCAACGGGAATCGGAACGGTTATTGGACGCAACTTTAGATATGGATGGAACATCAGTTGCTGAACAGATAGAAAAGATACATGAAGAGTATGTTTCAGCGATTCAATATAATAATGAAAATTCGCTCAGCAGTGTATTGGCAGTTGCTTATCTCAGTGCAATGCAATATTATTTTAAGCCAGTGAGAGAATTGCCTACGGGCAGAGGATTTGCAGATTTTGTATTTATTCCCAAACCGGAATATAAGAATGATTATCCGGCACTTATTGTAGAATTGAAGTGGAATAAGAGTGCCAAGAGTGCTTTACAGCAGATAAAGGACAAGAAGTATCCAAATGCTATTAAAAATTATACAGGGGCAATTTTGCTTGTAGGAATTAATTATAATAAGGAGAATAAAAAACATGAGTGTATGATAGAAAAGATGCACATTTGATTTAAAAAAGGATACAAATTGTTGTATTGTTTTATGTGATGAATATGGGAATGTAACTTATGAAATATACAAATGTAACGGAAGGCGAATTCGTTGTCCGCAATAATCGTTTTACAGCGGAAGTGCTGATTGGGGGAGTACAGGAAACGATTCATGTGAAAAACACGGGGCGTATGAAGGAACTGCTATTTCCCGGAGCCAGGGTAACGCTGACTTGTTCAGATAATCCGAATAGAAAAACAAAATATGATTTAATCAGTGTGTATAAAGAATCTTTGGGGTGGGTGAATATTGACAGTCAGGCCCCGAATAAAGTCGTTGGTGAGTGGCTGGCAGGAAGAGATTACACTTTTATTAAGCCGGAATATAAATACGGTGATTCCCGCCTGGATTTTTATATGGAGAAGAAGGATGAGAAATATCTGATGGAAGTCAAGGGATGTACACTGGAAATTGACGGCATCGGATATTTCCCGGATGCACCCAGCGAACGGGCAGTCCGGCATTTGCATGAACTGATGCATGCCGTGAAACAGGGGTATCATTGTATAATGGCCTTCGTGATCGCCATGCCCGGGGTGACGGTTGTACGGCCGAACATGACAACGCATCCGGCATTTGGACAGGCATTATCAGAAGCGATGGCGGCCGGTGTGGAGGTGTGGTATCTGCCGTGTGAGATAACAGCGGACAGTATACAAATCAAGGGCAGAAAACGAAAATATTACTCGGTTCAGGATAGACTTTATCCTCACGTAGTGATACAATAGAAGCGTGTTTTGGGATGGAGATGAATGAGGAGGTATACATATGCAGCCAATATATTTATCAATCCAACAGGAAAAGACCGGTGCACAGATTCGGAAGCTGATGATGAAGAACGGCTACACCGTCAGAGATGTCCAGGGGGCTATGGGATTTGAGAATCCTCAGGCTATTTACAAATGGATATCCGGCAAGTCTTTGCCGAGTCTCGACAATTTCCTTATATTAAGCCGATTACTGCATGCCAGTATCGAAGATATCCTCGTCGTTGACGGGGATATTGTTATGTCAGCACTTTTTGAGACCATAGAGGACGCCGTCAGTGAATCCGGTGAATTAGCATGTGTTATTTCGCTGCTAAAAGGGTTTTACTGACGGCGTCTTTAGATTATAATAGAACCATAGAGCGGTCGTGAATGAAGAAAAGCAGTAGGCCGCAGTAAGGGGGATTTTTTTATGCGAATTGAAAATTTACAGAATGACAACAGAAAATTTATCAAATCCATCGGCAATTTTCATGTGCTGGAGTATATGCAGGATGCCAGTGTATCACCGATGAATGCCATGAATGAATATTTTATGAGCAAGATGAATGTGAGAAGAAGACAGGTTGTCATTGATATTGACAAGAATCATTCAGCCATTATCCAGGCAGGAGCAATGCAGTGGATGGGCGGTCATGTTGAGGCAACGTCCGGCGTCAAGGGAATCGGCGATTTGTTCGGAAAGGCCATCAAAGGGGCCGTGACAAAGGAAACAGCTGTGAAGCCTGAATATGTGGGAGAAGGCTGTCTGGTACTGGAACCGACGTATAAGTATATTATTCTGGTGGATATGGCAAAATGGGGTGCAACAGGCATGACCATAGAGGACGGCATGTTTCTTGCTTGTGATGCCAATCTGAAGAATAAAGTGGTTGCAAGAAAGAATCTCTCATCCGCAGTTCTCGGCGGAGAAGGCCTGTTTAATCTCAGTCTTCAGGGAGAAGGTGTGGCTGCACTTGAGAGCAATGTGCCGGAGGAAGAGTTGATCGAAGTTGTTCTGGAAAACGATGAGCTGAAAATCGACGGCAATCTGGCAGTCTGCTGGTCATCGAATCTTGATTTTACAGTGGAGAGAACAACAAAGACGCTGGTTGGCTCGGCTGTCAGCGGCGAAGGTCTTGTGAATGTTTACAGAGGAACAGGCAGGGTTCTGATGTGTCCGGTTGCACCGACATCATCACTTTTTGAGGCAGCGAATACCATGAGTGCAAAGGCAGCAGCCAAGAACAGCAACACATTCGGCAAATAAGCAGACCGTGTGCGTTTGCAGGGCGGCGATTGCCTATGATCAGCAGAAGATGGGAGAAACTACATATGCCAAAGGGAACGAACCAGAAGTTCAAGTTATACAGACTTGCGCAGATTATGATGAAGAAAACGGATGAAGAGCATTATATCACCATGCCGGAGATCAAGGAGGCCCTTGCAGAGTATGATATTACGGCAGACAGAAAGAGCCTTTACAATGACCTGAGGGATTTGGAGATACTGGGCATAGAGGTGGAAGGGGAACAGGATGGCAATCGTTATCGCTATCATGTGGTCAACAGACCCTTTGAATTGCCGGAACTTAAACTTCTGGTGGATGCCATTCAGTCTTCCAAGTTCATCACGGAGAAGAAATCTAACAGTCTGATCAAGAAGCTGGAAACAATGGTCAGTGAGTATGATGCCCAGAAATTGCAGCGTCAGGTCTATGTATCCGGAAGAATCAAGGCCATGAATGAGAGTATTTACTACACCGTGGATGCCATTCATAATGCGATTTCGGAGAACAAGAAGATTCGGTTTCAGTATTTTCAGTGGAATGTGAAGAAGGAACCCCAACTGCGTCATGGCGGGGCCTGGTATCATATCAGTCCCTGGGGATTATCCTGGGATGATGAGAACTATTATCTGGTGGGATTTGATTCTGAGGCAGGTCTGATCAAGCATTTCAGAGTTGACAAGATGCTGAGGATCGCGCTTTCCAATGAGACCCGGGAGGGCAGAGAACATTTTAAGAAACTGGATATGGCTGATTATGCCAGAAAAAGTTTCGGCATGTTCGGTGGTGAAGAGGAAACGGTGAAGCTGCAGGTGAGCAATGGCCTGGCAGGCGTTATCATCGACCGCTTCGGCAAAGATGTTATGATGATTCCTGTGGATGAGGATCATTTCAACGTCAGTGTGGATGTCCGTGTCAGCAGGCAGTTTCTGGGCTGGGTATTTTCACTGGGTGAAAGTGTCAGGATTTTGGGACCGGAAGCTGTGGTTGATCAGATGAAGGCTGAGACACAGCGCCTGATAGGACAGTATGATATAAAATAATAATGCAGTATGCTATAACACAATAATAAAGCAGCAAGCACAGTAAAAAATGTAATATTGTACAGTTAAAAATGTAATATTGCGTCTTGTCATTTGAAAATCTTCATGTTATACTATACACAACATGAAGCGAAGATTGTTTTCATGCAAATATTTGCCCACCAAGTGATTGGTTAAGCCCATACGGACAGGCGGGGCAGCTGCCGATTGCGGTGAGAGACCGCATTATTGATTTAGTTAAAAGCTAAATTTTATAAGTCTTTTGTCTGAGAAGAAGGCTCAGAATCAAACATCACTTGTGAAATGGTCAATAAAACGTAGGATTAGCAAATATTTGCTGGTAGGAGTACCAACGATAGGCTCTGGAAATATTTTTCGTAGATATGAGAGTGAATAGACAGGGTATAGCATATAGCACTAAGAATATGAATAGGACATGAAAGACAGGTGAGTTTTGCCTGTCTTTTTTGTGTTATGGAGTGATGAAATGAACAGAAATAAACAGATGCATGCGCCGGTGTATGAAGCATTGGAGCGCTTAAAGCGAAGAAGAGTAGTCCCTTTTGATGTGCCGGGACATAAAAGAGGAAGAGGAAATCCGGAATTGGTGGAACTTCTGGGAGAGAAATGTGTCAGTCTGGACGTCAATTCTATGAAGCCGTTGGATAATCTCTGTCATCCGGTATCAGTGATCAAGGAAGCAGAAGAACTTGCAGCAGAGGCTTTTCGTGCAGCCCATGCTTTTTTTATGGTTGGCGGAACAACATCTTCTGTGCAAAGCATGGTGCTTTCCTGTTGCAAGGCCGGCGATAAAATTATTTTGCCCAGAAACGTGCATAAGAGTGTGATCAATGCTCTGGTGTTATGTGGTGCGATTCCGGTTTATGTGAATCCGGAAGTGGATAATAAGTTGGGAATATCCCTCGGGATGCAGGTTGCTGAAGTGGAGAAAGCAATCAAAGAGAATCCGGAAGCTGTCGCAGTACTGGTGAACAATCCGACTTATTACGGGATTTGCTCGGATTTGCGTACAATTGTTCAAGTGGCCCATGCACATAAGATGCTTGTATTGGTGGATGAGGCCCACGGTACGCATTTATATTTTGGAGAGAATCTGCCGGTCTGTGCCATGGATGCCGGAGCGGATATGGCATCTGTTTCCATGCATAAATCCGGCGGCAGCCTGACGCAGAGTTCTTTGCTGCTGACAGGAAAGAATGTTAATTGGGAGTATGTCAGTCAGATTATCAATCTGACTCAGACCACCAGTGCTTCCTATTTGCTGATTTCAAGCCTTGATATTTCCAGGAGAAATCTGGCTCTCCGGGGAAAGGAATCTTTTGAGAAAGTAAGCCGTATGGCAGAATATGCCAGAGAAGAGATTAATTCCATCGGTGGATTTTATGCCTATGGCAAGGATATGATTAATGGCGGCAGCATTTATGATTTTGATGTGACGAAACTGTCAGTGTATACAAGAGATATTGGACTGGCCGGTATTGAAGTCTATGATCTTTTACGAGATGAATATGATATCCAGATTGAATTGGGTGACATTGCCAATATTCTGGCGTATATCTCGATTGGTGACAGAATACAGGACATTGAGCGGCTGGTGGGAGCTTTAGCGGACATCAAGCGCCTTTATGCGAAGAATCCTGAGCAGATGCCAAATGCGGAGTATATCAAGCCGACAGTTTGCGTATCACCGCAAACCGCTTTTTACGGCGAGAAGAAATCCGTGCCGATCCGTGAAACAGAAGGAATGATCTGCAGTGAGTTTGTTATGTGCTATCCGCCGGGAATTCCGATTCTGGCGCCGGGGGAAATGATTACCCGGGAGATTATTGATTATATTATCTATGCAAAAGAAAAAGGCTGTTCCATGCAGGGCATGCAGGATCCGGCAGTGGAATCACTGTTTGTACTGACAGGAAAATATTGATAGAAGGAGGGAGAGCAATGGAACTGTGGTTTTCTGATTATCACACAGAGAAAGTCAAGGTTTCCGTCAAGGTTCAAAAACAATTATTTGGACTTCAGACAGAATTTCAGAGAATCGATGTGTTTGATTCGGATGAATTCGGCCGGTTTTTAAGTGCTGACGGCAGCATTGTATTCTCTGAAAAGGATGAATTTATTTATGATGAAATGATTGTGCACGTGCCAATGGCGGTACATCCGCATGTAAAAAATGTTCTGGTGATCGGCGGCGGAGACGGCGGTGTGGCCAGAGAATTGGGCTACTATGAAGAAATTGAGAAAATCGATGTGGTGGAACCGGATCGGGTTTTTGTGGAAGTCTGCAAAGAATTTTTCCCGGATAATGCCTGCGGCCTGGGTGATAAGAGAGTCAGCATTTATTATGAAGACGGGTTGAAGTTTCTGCGTTTAAAACAGAATGAATACGATTTGATTATCAACGATGCCATTGATCCGCTGGGACATAATGCCGGTCTTTTTACAAAAGAGTTTTACGGCAACTGTTATAGAGCGCTGAAAGAAGACGGTATCATGGTGTATCAGCATGGAAGTCCTTTTTATGATGAGGATGAGGAATCCTGCAGAGTGATGCACAGAAAGGCCAGTCACAGTTTTCCAATCAGCAGGGTATATCAGGCACACATTCCGACTTGTTCTTCGGGATACTGGCTTTTTGGTTTTGCTTCCAAGAAATACCATCCACTGGAACATCTGGATGCCAAAAGATGGAAGGAACGGCATATTAAAACCTGGTATTATACAACCAATCTGCACAAAGGAGCGTTTATGCTGCCGAGATATGTAGAAGACATGCTGGAGGAAGAGGAAGATCGTAAGAAATAGAGCTTTCTAAAGAGCAGATAACGAATGTTTTTGAGGATTGCGAGAGTGCAAAGCACGTAGCAATCTGGTATCAAAGGGGTCAAAATACCTTTTGACCCCAACATCATATGATGAAATAAAGGAAAAGCAGAGGAGATTAAAAATGGGAAGATTATTAATTATTGGATGCGGCGGTGTTGCCGGTGTGGCTATTCACAAATGCTGTCAGAACAGCAAAACATTTTCAGAAATCTGTATTGCCAGCAGAACAAAGTCAAAATGTGATGATTTGAAGGAAAAGCTGGAGAAAACGACAGAGACGAAGATTACAACGGCCCAGGTGGATGCAGACAATGTAGATGAACTGATCGCACTGATTAAAGATTATCAGCCGGATGCGGTTTTGAATGTGGCATTGCCGTATCAGGATCTGACAATCATGGATGCTTGTCTGGCATGCAAGGTGGATTATATTGACACAGCCAATTATGAACCGGAAGATACGGATGATCCACAGTGGCGTGCAATTTATGAAAAACGATGCAAAGATGAAGGATTTACGGCATATTTTGATTATTCCTGGCAGTGGGCTTATCAGGACAGATTTAAAGAAGCCGGTATTACAGCACTTCTGGGCAGTGGTTTTGACCCTGGGGTTACAAGCGTCTTCACAGCCTATGCGCTGAAGCATTATTTTGATGAAATTGATACCATTGATATTCTGGATTGTAATGGTGGTGATCATGGTTATCCTTTTGCAACGAATTTCAATCCGGAGATTAATCTGCGTGAAGTATCTGCCAATGGTTCCTATTGGGAAAATGGTCATTGGGTTGAGACAGAGCCTATGGAGATTAAACGTGAATATGACTTCCCTCAGGTTGGACAGAAAGATATGTACCTGCTTCATCATGAGGAAATCGAATCACTGGCCAAAAATGTACCCGGTGTAAAAAGAATTCGTTTCTTTATGACTTTTGGACAGAGCTATCTGACTCATATGAAGTGTTTGGAGAATGTGGGAATGCTTTCTACATCACCAATTATGTATGAAGGCAGAGAAATTGTTCCGATTCAGTTTTTGAAAGCACTGCTTCCGGATCCGGCTTCTTTGGGACCTCGCACGGTTGGAAAGACCAATATCGGCTGTATTTTCACAGGAAAGAAGGATGGAAAAGAAAAGACTATTTACATCTATAATGTATGTGATCATCAGGAATGCTACAAAGAAGTGGGCTCTCAGGCGATTTCTTATACAACAGGTGTGCCGGCTATGATTGGTGCAGCATTGGTGCTGGATAAAGTATGGGATAAAGATGGTGTCTTCAATATTGAAGAATTTGACCCGGATCCGTTTATGGATATGCTCAACCAGTATGGTTTGCCATGGGTTGTGGATGAAAATCCACAGACAGTAGAATGATGTTTGAGGGACTGCCGACACCCTGTTATGTAGTGGATGAAGGCAGAATCCGACACAATCTTGAAATCCTGCAGCAGTTAGAAAAGGATACAGGCTGTCATGTTCTGCTGGCACAGAAAGCATTTTCCATGTACAGACTTTATCCGATGATCGGGCGGTACATCAGCGGAACAACTGCCAGCGGCCTGTACGAAGCCAGACTGGGATATGAAGAGATGGGAAAAGAAAATCATGTTTTTGCACCGGCTTATAAAGAAGCGGATATGCAGGAACTGGTGACGATCTGCGATCATATTATTTTTAATTCCTTTGCACAGTATGAAAAATATAAAGATATCTGTCAGGCAAAGGGGGTCAGTGTCGGCATTCGTGTGAATCCCCAGTGCTCGACACAGGAAGGTCATGACATTTATGACCCATGCGGTTATGCATCGAGACTTGGAGTCACAAAAGCACAGTTTCCGGAAGTTCTCCCGGAGGGGATTGAAGGACTACATTTTCACACATTGTGTGAACAAAATGCGGATGATCTTGTGACAACCTTTCAGGCATTTGAAGAAAAATTCGGAAAATATCTTCACTGTATAAAGTGGCTGAATCTTGGCGGCGGTCATCATATTACAAGGAAAGATTATCAGTATGAAACACTGGTGAAACTGATTCGCTATATCCGGGATACCTATCATGTGACAGTTTATCTGGAGCCAGGAGAAGCAGTGGCATTGAATGCCGGTTATATGGTGACAGAGGTGATGGATATTGTTCATAATGATATGGATATATTGATTTTGGACGTTTCAGCAGCCTGTCATATGCCGGATGTCCTGGAAATGCCATATCGTCCGCCACTGTCCGGTGGATACGAGGCAAATCAGAAACCGTATACCTATCGGCTTTCTTCTATGACTTGCCTGGCTGGAGATGTGATTGGTGATTACAGTTTTGAAAAGCCGGTTCAGATTGGCGACCGTCTGGTGTTTGAAGATATGGCAATTTATTCCATGGTCAAGAATAACACCTTTAACGGTATGCCTCTTCCAGGCATCGCTTTGCTTCGTGAAAATGGAAGCACAGAAATGGTAAGAAAATTCGACTATCAGGATTTCAAAATGCGTTTATAGATAAAATATTATATGGTTCGTATATTAGGAATAAGAAAATGAAGAATATCAAAACAATTCCGTCAGCAGATGGCTATCATATGCCGGCAGAATATGCCTGTCACAAGGGATGCATCCTGATATGGCCGCAGCGTCCGGGTTCCTGGAAAAAGAATCCTGAAGCGGCAGAAAAGGCTTTTTGCGCTGTGATGCAGGCAATTGCTGAAAGTGAGGCTGTGTATCTGGCGTGCGGGAAGGCGGCGCTTCCCAGGGCAAAGGCGTTTGCTGATGAATATAACAGACAATTTCAGAGGGAAATTTCAGAAAAGAAGCATTTCCCGGTGGTTGTATTTGAGGCGGAAACCGATGATGCCTGGGCAAGAGACATAGGGCCTACTTTTGTTGTCAAAGATGACACAGTGCGTGGCATCAGCTGGACATTTAATGCCTGGGGCGGTGAGGAAGACGGCTTGTATGCCTCATGGCAGAAAGATGATGCTTTTGCGTCAGCATTTGCAAAAAGAGAAGGCTATGTTTGTTATGATGCTTCTCCCTTTGTACTGGAAGGTGGATCTATTCACAGTGACGGTGAAGGGACAGTGATGGTGACTGAGTCATGCCTGCTGAGCCGGGGAAGGAATCCTCAGCTTTCAAAAGCGGAGATAGAGGAAAAGCTGCAGCAGTTTCTGGGGGCTGAAAAGGTTCTCTGGCTTCCAAGAGGCATTTATAATGATGAAACAAATGAACATGTGGACAATGTCTGTGCTTTTATCAGACCGGGAGAAGTGGTTCTGGCCTGGACAGATCGGGAAGATGATCCGCAGTATCCGCTTTCGCTGGCATGTCTTCGCTATCTGGAATCCCAGACAGATGCCAGAGGAAGAAGGATAAAAGTGCATAAGCTTCCGATACCGGATGTGCCGGTGTGTGTGACAAAAGAGGATTTGGAAGGTTATGCTTTTGAAGATGGTGAAGATACGAGAGAGGAAGGAGAACGTCTGGCGGCTTCCTATGTGAATTTCTACTTTTCAAACGGTGCAGTGGTAATGCCGGCTTTTGGCGGAGAAAATATCAAAAGTGATCAGAGAGCAGCAGAAATCATGGAAAAACTTTGCCCGGAACGGAAAGTGATTACTGTTGATGCCAGGGATATTCTGACAGGCGGAGGCAATATTCATTGTATTACACAGCAGATTCCATTTGGAAAAGCAGAACAGGGAGAATAATTATTAATGAGAAATGTTAAGATAGCAGCTATTCAGATGCAGTGCAGTACGAATCTGCAGACCAACCTTGAAAAGGCCGAGAAAATGGTACGGCAGGCAGCGGGAGATGGTGCACAGATCATTTTGCTGCCGGAACTTTTTGAACGGGAATATTTTTGCCAGCAGCGCAGATATGATTTTTATCATCTGGCAAAGCCTGTGGAAGAAAACGATGCGGTGCAGATGGGCATGCGGCTGGCAAAGGAACTCAACGTCGTATTGCCGATCAGCTTTTATGAACAGGATATAAACACATTATATAATTCCATTGCCTGCATTGATGCGGACGGCACATTGTCGGGGGTGTATCGTAAGACACATATTCCGGATGATCATTATTATCAGGAAAAGTTTTATTTTACACCGGGGAATACCGGCTTCAAAGTATTTGATACCCGTTACGGCAAGATAGGGATTGGTATATGCTGGGATCAATGGTTTCCGGAAACGGCCAGATGTATGGCCCTTATGGGAGCAGAGATACTGCTTTATCCGACGGCGATTGGCTCCGAACCGATTCTTGAATGTGACAGTATGCCGCATTGGAGACGCTGCATGCAGGGACATGCCGCTGCCAATCTCATGCCTGTGATTGCTGCCAATCGGATAGGCCGGGAAGAAGTGACCCCATCTTCTGAAAATGGCGGACAGAGGTCAGCCCTTGTTTTCTATGGCTCTTCTTTTATGACAGATGAAACAGGTGGATTGAAAGCCTGCGCGTCCAGAGATCAGGAAGAGATTTTAACCGGTGTGTATGATCTGGATGATCTGGCTGATAAACGTCTTGAATGGGGACTTTTCCGGGATCGGAGACCGGAGATGTATATAAAAATAACACAATAAAATTTTTTAAAAGAACTGCTTGTTTGATTTTCGATTTGTTCCTGAGTATGGTATACTGGTACTATCTATCAAAAAGGGCTGGGCCTGGTTTTATGCTTAAAGGAAGAATTGTATGATAGAAATCTATATAAGCAGTTCTTTTTTTATGAGAAAAAGAAATCAGAAAGTGAGGAAGTATAATGAACGAATTGTACGAAGCGATTGAGAAGAAGATTAAGGCATCCGGATATCCTCGGGCTATTTCAGGAGCCGATGTGTATGATGATATTTGTGACCAGATTGAAGGTAAAGAAAACGGAGAATATATATTATTATCAAAATTTGACGAAGATGTCGTCTTTGAATATCATATCACCATTCAGGATGAGAACTTTAATCTGGGCATTTTGACGATGAAGACACCTGAAGGTGTATTTAAGGCAGATTTTGATGCAGAATAGAAACCGGATGGAAAATATATTTTATGATGGAGAGAGAAGATGAAAACCAAAAGAAAATGGATCGGTATGCTGGCATTCATTGTGATGATTGCTGTATTGATGATTGTGACGATGCAGACGCCGGGAACAATTGCAGATTCTGAGAATTATCAATGCCAGACATATGCAACAGTTTTTGCACTATTGCCGCCGGTGATCGCTATTGGATTGGCTTTGATCACCAAGGAAGTCTATACATCACTTTTGGCCGGAATCATTGCCGGCGGCCTGTTATATTCCAATTTTAACCTGGAGCTGATGCTGAACACGATTTTTTATCAGGGAGAAGGCGGCATGGTCATGAAACTGTCGGATTCCTGGAATGTGGGTATTCTTGTATTCCTTGTGATGCTTGGCATTTTGGTCGCACTGCTCAATAAAGCCGGCGGCTCTGCTGCTTTTGGCGAATGGACCACGAAGCATATCAAGACAAGAGTCGGTGCTCAGATTGCGGTGATTGCCCTTGGTGTAATGATCTTTGTGGATGACTACTTCAATTGTCTGACAGTGGGAAGTGTGATGCGTCCGGTGACGGACCGACATCAGGTTTCAAGAGCCAAGCTGGCTTATATCATTGATGCGACGGCAGCGCCGGTCTGCATTATTGCACCGATCAGTTCATGGGCTGCGGCTGTTACATCTTCTGTGCCGGAGGAGGCCGGTATTAACGGATTTTCTGTATTTATTCAGACAATTCCATACAACTTATATGCAATTCTGACATTATGTATGCTTTTGGCAGTGACCATTTTAAAAGTTGATTTCGGTCCGATGAAAAAGCACGAAATGAATGCCTTTAAAGGCGATTTATTTACAACACCGGGAAGACCGTATGAAAGTGATGAGGAAGCAATAAGCAATGATAAAGCCCATGTGATGGACCTTGTTTTGCCGGTTGCAGTGTTGATCGTCAGCTGTATTGTGGCAATGATCTATACCGGCGGATTTTTTGACGGTGCTTCCTTTGTGGATGCCTTTGCGGATTCAGATGCATCGGTCAGCCTTGTTCTGGGTGGTTCCGTGGCACTTGTATTTACGTTTATTTATTTCATGATGCGTGATGTTTTATCTTTCAAAGAGTTTACAGACTGTATTCCAGAAGGTTTCAAAGCCATGGTTGCACCAATTCTGATATTGTCCATGGCATGGACTTTGTCAGGCATGACAAATCTTCTGGGAGCCAAGATTTTTGTGGCAGAGTTGGTGGCCGGTTCCGCTTTATCTATGCAGGGATTTCTTCCGATGATCATCTTCCTTGTGGCAGCTTTTCTGGCTTTTGCAACAGGTACATCATGGGGCACATTCAGTATTCTCATTCCGATTGTTATCGGCGTCTTCCCGGAAGGACAGATGATGGTAATTTCTATCGCGTCTTGTCTGGCCGGTGCCGTATGCGGTGACCATTGTTCACCAATTTCAGACACAACGATCATGGCGTCAGCCGGTGCACATTGTGAGCATGTGAATCATGTTTCAACACAGCTGCCGTATGTGCTGCTGGTTGCTGCCGTATGTATGGTGGGATATTTTCTGATTGGTGTTTTCCGTGCAGTTGGGCTGGCTTCTATTGCCTGGCTTGCACTGCCAATCTGCATAATTATCCTTTTAGCCATTTTATTGATTATCCGTGCCAAAGGGACGAAGGAGGCGGCTTGATCATGAGGATTGTTGTCAGTGCCTGTCTTCTGGGGGAGAACTGCAAATACAGCGGCGGCAATAATGAGAATAAAGCGGTGCTGAATTTTGTAAAAGACCATGAGCTTATACCGGTCTGTCCGGAAGTATTGGGCGGACTGCCTGTGCCGAGAATGCCGGCAGAGATTGTGAATGGTGTTGTCAGATGCAGGGACGGACGATCCGTGGATGACGCATTCAGGAGCGGGGCTGCCAAGGCATTGACGATTGCTTTGAAGGAAAAAGCAGATCTGGCCATTCTTCAATCCAGGAGTCCTTCCTGCGGCGTCAAGGCCGTTTATGATGGTACTTTCAGTGGAAAGATTATTCCGGGAGAAGGTGTTTTTGCAGAGCTTCTTCGGGAAAACGGCATCAGAGCCATAGATGCTGCGGATATTGATGCATGAAAAAAGGATACATGGATAATTTTACCTGTGATAAATAAAGGAGAGGATTGGAATGGCCTTTGATTTCAACGAACAATTTGAGAAGATGATGCGGGAGTATGATGTGACAGAAGTTGTACTGCTTGGACATATGAATCCGGATGGGGATGCAGCAGGTTCCGTCATGGGGCTGGCACATTATATCAAGGTGAATTATCCCCAGTATACAGCATGGCCTTTTTTGTCAGATAAACTGGATAAAGGCCCGAAGAAACAGGTCATGGAGGATGAGATTTTTGCTCCTTTTGAGCGTCCGAAGTTGGCGTCTGAAAGGTATGCGGTGATTGTCTGTGACACAGCAACTCTTAAAAGGCTCATCGGCATGAAATATTACCAGCGGGCAGTGGTTTCGATGATCATTGACCATCATGCCTCTAACGAAGGATATGGAATAATCAATGACATAAAGGTTTCGGAGTCCTGTGCCTATAACGTTTTTGAAATATTAGATAAAGAAATGCTCAAAAAGGCGGCTTCGGCACCACACCCGAATGGGGCAGATTATCTGTATATGGGCATTCTTCATGACACAAGCCGATTTTCAAGATCGGATGCCGAAATTGAGGCAGCGGGTTCAAAATTGCTGGCAATGGGGGCCGATCATCGCTATGTGATGCGGACGATGCAGGATAAGACATTGGATGATCTGATCAGACAGGGAGAGATCCTTCGCAGAGTGAAGCGCGTGATGGAGGGAAAAGTGGCATATGTTTATATGTCCTATCAGGAAGCGAAGAAACTGCATATCAGCTATGAAGATATTCATCCTATCAGCGGAATGCTCAGAGATTGTGAAGATATCGAGATGGGGTTTTCTATGTATGAGGAAGCACCGAATATTTGGCGATGTTCTTTCAGATCGGATGGACAATGGATAAATGTGAATGAGATGATGAAAAGTTTTGGTGGCGGCGGACATGCGGCGGCAGCCGGGCTTCGCAGAGAGACCGATCAGCCGGAAGTATTGCTTGAGCAGCTGCTGGCACAGATTGAAAGCATACAATCGTTGGGGTGATGATATTAATCGGCATTTTACTTATTCGGAATGACTGTCTGAGCATCAGGTGGTGATTGTCAATATTATGGACGCTGCGCTGAAGTGGAAGCAGAAAGAGAACTGTAAGAAAGTTCATAGAATTTTAACAGAATACCGGGGCAGGAAAGTTGACGTAAAACTAAAAAAAGAGTACAATATGATAATTGTTTAGAGTATTTTGAAGGCTGAATCTGAATGATGATGCAATACACAATGAATATACAGAAAGGAATAGGATGCCTGAACGATGAGGCATGATGTGTGATAAAATATGAATATTTTTGAAAAGAGAGAATCTGTTGTCAGATCCTATTGCAGAAAGTACCCTGTCGTTTTTAAGAAAGCTTTGAATGCTGAAATGTTTTCTGAAGACGGTGAGCGATATGTTGATTTCCTGGCTGTAGCCGGTTCTATGAATTATGGTCACAACAATCCTGAGATTAAGAAAGCCGTTTTGGATTATCTGGCAGATGACAATATTATCAATGCATTGGATATGTATACCAGTGCCAAAGAGGAATTTTTGACTGAATTCGAGAGATTGATCCTCAGTCCGAGAAAGCTGGATTATAAAGTTATGTGCTGTGGACCGACAGGTACCAATGCAGTTGAGGCAGCGCTGAAATTGGCCAGAAAGAACAAGAAACGGACCAATGTGATTGCTTTTGCAGGTGCTTTTCATGGCATGAGTCTCGGCAGTCTTGCCTTGACGACAGATAAGACAAGCCGTGAAGGCGGCAGTGTTCCGCTGACCAATGTCTCATTTGTTCCATATGACGGCACATTTGATTCACTGGCTTATTTGCGTTGGGTTCTGGAGGATGACCATTCAGGTGTAGACAAGCCTGCGGCAATTATTCTTGAAACCGTTCAGGCTGAGGGCGGCATTAACCCTGCCAGTGTAGAGTGGCTGCGCGGCATTCGTCAGATCTGTGATGAGAACGACATTCTGATGATTGTGGATGATATTCAGGTGGGCAACGGCAGAGCAGGTTATTTCTTCTCCTTTGAGAGAGCAGGCATTGTTCCGGATATGGTTGTTATGTCCAAGTCTATTTCAGGTTTTGGCATGCCGATGGCACTGCTTCTGATCAAACCGGAACTGGATATTTTCAGACCGGCAGAACATAATGGTACATTCAGAGGCAATCAGCTGTCTTTTATCGGCGGTACAGCCGGTATCCGATACTTTACAGAACACAATCTGGATGAAGAAGTCAGACGTAAGGGGCAGATCATTGAGCAGTTTATTCAGAAAGAGATCCTGCCAATGGATGCAAGACTGGTACATAGAGGCATCGGTATGATCTGGGGTATTGATTTCAATGGCATTGCGCCGGAGAAAGCCATCGAGGTCATTCACAAGGCTTTTGACAATCATCTGATTCTGGAAGTTGCAGGCCGTCATGACGGCGTTGTCAAGATTATGCCTCCGCTGACAATTGAGGATGACACACTGATGGAAGGCCTTCAGATTGTGAAGAAATCCATTGCAGAAGTGTTGAATTAATCTATGAATAGAGTCTGGATATAGAAGAAAAGCTCACAGAAGAGGAGAGTGTATAAACATCGAATATTTCTGTGAGCTTTTATATTATTATTTCTTTTATATCGTTATTTCATTTTTTTCATGGTAAGATACCAGTCGAGATGTTCAATGGTATTGTCTGAACTTTCAAGACGTTCCTGAGCTTCTTCAATTGTCAATGGAGCCCCCATGACTACAGCATCTCCGGGCTGCCAGTTTGCCGGTGTGGAATAATGCGTTTTGTCATTTAACTGCAATGACTGTAGAATACGTATAATTTCAGGAATATTTCGTCCGGTGGACATAGGATAGTACAAGATGGTACGGATCATACCCTCTGGATCAATAATAAACACTGCACGAACGGTTTGTGTATTTGCAACAGTCTGGAGCATACCATATTTTCTGGCAACATTCATACTAATGTCTGCAATAATTGGGAAAGGAATCTTCACTTTTCCTTCGTTATTGAAATTCAATGCTTCGATACTTTTGATCCAGCCAAGATGAGAATGAAGTGAATCAATGGAAAGTCCAATTAGTTTGGTGTTAAGTGATTCAAAGGTTTCATTCATCCTGGAAAGGGCAATAAATTCTGTTGTACAAACCGGTGTAAAGTCAGCCGGATGTGAAAAAAGGACAACCCAACTTCCTTTATAATCGGCTGGAAAATCAATTTTCCCCTGAGTTGTCATTGCATGAAATTCTGGTGCATGGTCACCAATGAGCGGCATTTTGTTTTCTTCCATAGGTCATATTAACTGCATACAGGTTGCAGTTCCTCCTTTCTAAAAATAAAATCCACAATAATCAATTTTATTTTATCATATTTTAATAAAAGTGCAGCGATAACTTGAGAGAAAATTTCTTATTATGTATTATATTTATAGGAAGATACATTTGAGTTATTGTTTGTTTTGCATATATCCTTGACGCAAAGTAGTAAAAAGCATATACTGTTGTTTAAAATTAGTTGAGACTAATGAATGAAAGGGGGTACTTATGAAGTTTTTTCATTTATCGGATTTGCATATCGGATTAAAACTGATGAACAGAGATTTACGGGAAGAACAGATGGATATTTTGCGGCAGGTGACAGATTTAGCCAGAGAAGAACAGCCGGATGCCGTCGTGATTGCCGGGGATATCTACGACAAGGCCGTTCCGGCGGCAGAGGCAGTGGAAGTGTTTGACAGCTTTATAACGGAACTGAAAAGGGCTGTGCCGGAGGCTGAGATGATGCTCATCAGCGGCAATCACGACAGCGGTCTGCGCTTGAATTGCTTCCGAGAGATTCTGGATGAACAGAAAGTACATATGATTGGACTGCCGCCGAGAAGGGAAGAAGAATATATTGAGAAGGTGACGCTTCAGGATGAATTTGGGCCGGTGAATTTCTATCTTTTGCCTTTTGTCAAACCGTCTATGGTGAAGCAGATTGTGGGCGTGGATGAGAATGGCAATAATCTGTCCTATGATGCGACTTTGCATAAATTGATTGCAAGGGAAGAAGTTAATACGGCAGAGAGAAATGTGTTAGTCAGTCATCAGTTTTATTTGCCTGTGGGAGAGAATGCAGAGTCAGTTGAGAGAATGGATTCGGAGATTCGTACTGTGGGCAACATCGATGCTGTTGCGTCAGATGTACTGGAAGCCTTTGATTATGCAGCGCTGGGACATATTCATAAACCAATGAAAGTGGGCAGCGAATTGTATCGTTACTGCGGAACGCCTTTGGCCTGCTCAGTCAGTGAAGCCGGACAGCAAAAGGGTGTCATTATGGTGGAAATAGGTGAAAAGGATCCCAAGACGTCAGTAAAGATAACAGTGCTGCCGCTGAAACCGCTGCGTGAAGTGCGGATCATCAAAGGCAGTCTTGAAGAAGTACTTGCACAGGCCTGCGAGGATTTCGTGACGGTGATCCTGACGGATAGAGTCGATTTAGATATTATGGATATGCAGGACAGAATCCGAATGGCGTTTCCGTATTTGCTGGAAATCCGACGGGAAGTACTTCGAAAAGCCGATTACAGTGATCAGCTGATGGTGGAGAAGGAACAGGATCCTTTTGAATTATGTTGTTCCTTTTTGAAGGATTTGGATGATGAAGAGAAAACGATTCTTCGGGATGTGATACATACCGTGCAGGGGGTGAAATAGATGAAGCCGATTCAGCTGACAATGCAGGCCTTTGGGTCATATGGGAAGAAGACGGTGATTGATTTTACAAAACCGGATCAGAATTTATTTCTGATAACGGGCGATACAGGTTCCGGGAAGACGACAATTTTTGACGCTATTGTTTTTGCACTTTACGGAGAAGCCAGTTCTGTTGTGAATAGGAAGAACGGTGCCGAATTACAGAGTCAGTTTGCAGCGGCATCTGTGGAGCCTTTTGTGGAATTGGTTTTTTCAGAAAAGGAAGGCAGTGAAGATGTGCACTATACGGTTCGACGTGTACCGAAGCATGTCCGCCCTCTGAAAAGAGGAACCGGTCTGAAGGAAGAGAGCGGCAGTGTGTCGCTGATTATGTCAGACGGAACCGAATATCCGTCAAAGGAAACAGACAAGAAGCTGGAAGAAATCGTCGGATTGACGAAGAACCAGTTTATGCAGGTGGCAATGATTGCTCAGGGAGAGTTTATGGCCCTTTTGCGCGCAAAATCCGATGACAAGAAAGTGATTTTCAGAAAACTTTTTAATACAGAACTTTACCAGAATATTGTGGATGAGCTGGCAAAGCGCCGTAAGGACAAGGACAGGAAGATCGCACAGATCAAGACAGCCTGTCAGACAGAAGTGGGACATATTCTTGTGCCGAAACTGGTGACAGCGGACGGTGCAGAGACGGATCAAGAACAGAATGGTGCAGCGGATCAAATAGCGGACGAGTGTAGAGATGCGAATAAACTGCAGGAGTTAAAAGAAAGAATCCTTAAATCAGAAAGGCTTTCATTGCCGGATATGGAGGCTTTACTTCAGACTTTGGTATCAGTCAGTGAATGGACGAAGGATAAGGTGCAGCAGTCAGAGTCAGAGACAAGCCAATTGTATAAAGTCTATCTGTTGAAAAGAGATGCTGTCACAAAAGCAGGGCAGTTGCTGGAACGTTACAAGGAGCTTGAGGATGCTGAAAAGGAACTGGGTGAATGTGAAGCAATAAAGCCTTTGATGCAGGAATGGCAGCAATGCATGCGGCAGATTGAGGATGCCTATGATATTTTGCCGCTTTGGAAGCAATATCAGGAGGTCAGTGGACAGCTTGAAACAGCCCGACAGGCACTCGCTGCCAATGAGCAGGCACTGCCGGAACAGAAAATGGCCTGTGAACAGGCGGCAGTTCAACTGCAGCAGGCAAAGAAAGTACAGGAACAGGCATTGATGAATTTCTCGGAAGTGAAAACCCATGTCGAAAATGATTTAGAAGCTTTTTCCAAAATGGCTGAAGCTAAAGGGAAGGTGTTGACGGCTCAAACAAAAGTCGATGAAGCAGGAAAGCAGGCCAGAATAGCAGAGGAAAGTCTGTCAGATCTTGAAAGTAATGAGAAACAGTGGCAGACTCAGGCTGAACTGCTGTCCGATACGGATAGCCGCATGATTATTTTACAAGGAAAGCAGCGGGATATTGCAGGTATCGGGGCGGATTTTGAGAGCTGGAAGGATGAAGAAAAGGATTGCTTCAGCCAACAGAGGTGTGCTGAAGAAGCAGACAAGGTCTATGCTGATGCTAAAGACAGATTTAATAAGGAGAATACGGCTTACATACAGGCCTATAATGATTTCCTTGATGCGCAGGCTGGTTTCCTTGCAGAGAAACTGCAGCGGGGAGAACCTTGCCCGGTCTGTGGTTCGACCATACATCCGCATCCTCATCAGGCAGAAAAATCGGCATTGACCAAGGAAGAATTGAATATATTGTCTGAGAGTGTACGTGAACTTCAAGAAGGACAGGCGGCGGCAGCGAAAAAAGCCGGAGAGGCAAAAGCAATGCTGGATGCAAAGGAAAAAAATTGCATACAAATTTGGGAAAAACTTCGGCAGAAAGTAATTGCATATAGCCGTGATGAGATGGGTGAGTTGGACAGTGAAGAGATTCAAGGTCTGATTGAGACTTGGAAGAAAGCGCTGAAAGATGAAGAGAAACAGCTGCAGAAAGACAAAAATCAGCTGCAGCAGCTCAAAAAATGGCTGACGAAAGCTGCCAAGGACAAAGAAGAATTGACTGCACAAAAAAATAAAGCAGATAAAATGTTAGCTGATACCAAAGCCGAGCTGGCGGCAGCTCAGGCTGAGTTAAAGAGTACATTTATTTCTACATATTATAAATCTGAAGAAGAAGCCAATCAGTTCATGGAGCAGGCCGAGCAAAGGAAGAAGAACGCAGAAAAGCAATATCATAGCTGTGATAAAGTTGATAAAAAAGTACGATCAGATAAAGAAAAGACAGAGCTAGAAATAGCACAGCATCGACGCGATATTCCGAATTTGCAGGATAAGAGTGATAAACGAAAAGCAGTCTATATACAGCTGATGGAGGAAAAACAGCTGACGGAGCCTCAATGGAAGTGTGTGACAGAAAGTTATGATAAGGCAGACAGACAGCAGTTTGAAGAAAAAATCAGACAATATCAGAGTAAGCTGAGTGCTGCAGGTAAGCAGAAGGCAGTAGCAGAGAAAGCCATTGACGGCCGTGTGAAGCCGGATATGGAACAGCTTTGTTCTGAACGAAATGTAGCAGAAGCGGCATGGAAAAAAGAACAGGCTCTTTATGAGCGCTATGCAGAAATGTATAAAACCAATCATCGGGTTTGTGAAGCGTTGATGCCGAAGATGGCTGAACGAAGCAAAATCATGGAAGAACACAGAAGACTGGATGATTTGTACAATTTGTTAGCAGGCAAAGTGACGGGAGCCAGAATGGATATCGAGACGTATGTGCAGCGATATTACCTTGAGAGAATTCTGTATGCCGCCAATAGGCGTTTCGGTGAAATGTCTGCCGGGCAGTTTGAACTGCGGATGTGTGATATCACGAAGGCGGGTGAAGGAAGAAACAGGGGACTGGATTTGATGGTTTATTCCAACGTCACCGGCAAGGAGAGGGAGGTTCGCACTCTTTCCGGCGGAGAGTCGTTTATGGCGGCATTGTCGCTGGCGCTTGGCATGGCAGATCAGATCCAGCAGAGTTCATCGGCCATTCATCTGGATATGATGTTTATTGACGAAGGATTCGGCTCATTGGACAGCCAATCAAGAGATCAGGCAGTTCGGGTATTGCAGCAGATGGCAGGAGGATCGAAGCTGATAGGTATTATTTCACATGTGTCTGAGCTGAAACAGGAAATAGAAGACCAACTGATTGTCAGCAAAGATGAAGAGGGTAGTTCAGCCAGATGGCAGATCAGCTGATAGCAGGGGCAGTGTTATGCTTATTTGGACGGCAATCCGGTGAATGTATGTGATTAATTGATACCTATATTTATACGGGGCATACCTATATTTATACGGGGCATAACTTGAATTGACAGCAGGAGTATGTTAAAATTGGATTAGCTATAGTAAGTTTGTGCATCACAGATGAAGGCTGTGGTGCATTTTTATGTATAGAGACGGAATGTACAAAAGCCGATTGCCGCACTTGTTGATGTGGATGTAATACAGGGAGATAACAAATGGATGCAGGGATAAAGGAGACAAAAGAACAGGCATTAAAGGAAATGGAGCTTTTTAAGACGGTATTTGACGGTGTACGTCTGCTGAATATGCATGCATTAGAACTGATCGGAAAGGGACTGGGTTCCTATTCCCTTACAGAATCGGAGCAGAAGATTGATTTCTGGGAAAAAGAGCATCCGTGTGACAACGACAGCTGTATTGTGCTGCAGGCTCTGAGGGATAAGGACGTTCATACGAAACTGGAATATATCGGATCTCAGTTGTACGAAGTGACCGCACGCTATATGGAAGTCGAAGGAGAACCATATGTTCTGGAACTTGTCAAACGGATGGATGATAACTATATGATTGATGAGAAGCAGCGTGAGAAACTTCTGAGACATTTCGGCGGTTACCATGAACAACTGTACAAGGATGCTTTGACAGGGGCTTATAACAGAAGGTATTTTGAAGAGAAGATCCGTAAGTCGACGGTATCAGCCGGAGTAGCCATGATCGATTTGGATGATTTCAAGTTGTATAATGATTCATTTGGCCATGATACCGGTGATGTTGTGCTGATTACTTTTGTCAATATTATCAAAAACTGTACCCGAAAGACAGATATGCTGATTCGTTATGGCGGTGATGAATTTCTGCTGATTATGCCGGGCATCAAAGAACAGGATTTCAAGAACAAGCTGCTTCAGATCCTGGAGGAGGTCCGCAGAGCAGATGTGCCGGGGCATGGCGGTCTGAGATTGTCAGCCAGCATCGGCGGTGTCTTGTCAAACGGCAGTGTGATCGAGGATGCCATTGGAAGAGCGGACAAGCTGATGTATCAGGCCAAGAATCGCAAGAATATGGTCGTTACGGAGGATAACCTGGTGGCGGATGGTATCAAGAAAGGAATGCTGCATGACCGTGAGAAAATCAGACAGTTGATTCTGATCGTGGATGATTCGGAACTGAATCGGGCGCTGCTGTCAGAAATGCTGAAGGATGATTTCAGAATCCTGGAGGCTTCCAACGGACGGGAATGTCTGGATGCACTGGAACAGTACGGTATGGGTATTTCACTTGTTCTGCTGGATATCAATATGCCGGTGATGGATGGCTTTGAAGTCCTGGTCCAGATGAACCGTAATCACTGGATTGAAGATATTCCTGTTGTTATGATATCCAGTGATGATACAGCGTCCAACATTAAGCAAGCATACGATATGGGCGTTTCTGATTATATCCGCAGACCTTTTGATGCCCAGGTTGTTTTCCGACGTGTCGTCAATACAATCAAATTGTATGCGAAGCAGCGTCGTCTGATCACTCTTGTAACAGACCAGATTGATGAGAAAGAGAAGAACAATCAGATCATGATCCGGATATTGAGCCAGATTGTTGAGTTTCGTAATGGTGAGAGTGGGCTCCATGTTGAGCACATTAACATATTAACAGGTCTGCTTCTGGAGCGTCTTGTTCAGAAAACAGATCATTATGATCTGACATGGTCAGACCAGTATAGGATCACATTGGCATCAGCCCTGCATGATATCGGCAAGATTGGCATTGATGACAAGATTTTGAATAAACCGGGCAGATTGACGAAAGAGGAATTTGAGATTATGAAGAGTCATACGCTGATCGGCGCATCGATTCTTGAGAATCTTGGAGCGTATCAGGAGGAACCGTTGCTTAAGGCAGCTTATCAAATCTGCAGATGGCATCATGAGCGATACGACGGCAAAGGTTACCCGGATGGCCTGCGGGGAGATGAAATTCCGATTTCTGCACAGGTTGTTTCTGTAGCGGATGTGTATGATGCGCTTGTCAGTGAACGTGTCTATAAGAAGGCAATCTCGCATGAGAAGGCTATTGAAATGATCCTGAATGGTGAGTGCGGTGTATTTAATCCGATATTGATGGAGTGTCTGGTGGATATCAAGGATAAGATACATAAAGAGAGTCAATTGGAGGTATTGAGATGACGCTAAAAGAAGCTTATGAATCTGTAGAATCGAATTATGATAATGTATTGAAGCGACTCGGAAGTGAAGGGATGATCAAACGTTTTGCAGTTAAATTCATCGATGATCCGACGTTCGGAGAATTGAAGAATGCACTGGTAGCAGGAGATGGCGAAAGCGCTTTCCGTGCCGCACATACAATGAAGGGCATTTGCCTGAATCTTGGATTCGACAAGCTCTATGAAGTGAGTGCGGCTTTAACTGAACAGCTGCGCGGATACGACATTACCGGCAGTGAAGCCGTGTATCAGCAGGTTGTTGAACAGTATGACCGTCTGATTGCTGCAATTAAGGCGATTGATTAAAGGACGTTGATTGATGATTGATTGAGGCAATGAATGCGTCAAAACAATAGAGAATAGAGCAGCGGTACACATCGGAAATGATGAATGGCGCTGCTCTATTTTCTATTGTTTTTATTTTAAACAAAAGGCCGGACCACACCTTTAACTAAAGAATGCTGATAGTTAAGAACAGCAGATTCTGTTACCTGATTTGGCCAGGCTTCAATGACTTTATCATCGCCAAGGTAGATGGCAGAATGAATGACGGTACCTTTTTCATTGCAGTAGATAATGATGTCGCCGCGCTTGCGTTCTTTGTAATCCACATGTTTGAATTTAGAGGAGGCCCAGATATTTGCGGATTCATATTCATAACCCGGTGAGGCATGCCGTACAGGATTGATCGGACTCATATCGATACCGGCGGCATAAAGGGCCTGCATAATGAGACCGCTACAGTCGATGCCAAGCCCCGGTGCACCGGATGCGCCGATGATATAATTATCCCCGAGATAGTCATAGGCCCTGCTGATCATGGCTTCAATACAGGCAGTCCGACTGCTGGTATTGTCTATACGAAGCGGTGAAACATAGGCACCGAGGGTGTACCAGTCGTCCTCAGAAAGTCCCATGGCCAGCCATGTAGTCAGATCGACTGTGCCGGTGGCATTCAGACCATGCTGAGCTTGAAAATCAGCAACTGCGTCGGCAATTTCAGATGTATAAAGGGCACCGTTCATACCAACAGCATTGCCTAGCCCCAGTGTCTGGATCACTTTGGCTGTTTTTAATCCCTCATAGCCCTCAGACAATTCATAGTCACCGCCGGATAAGGAAATACTGTCCCGAATCTGGTAATACTTCAGTGGATTCTGGTAAACGCGGTTTCCCAGAACTACTTCATGGGACAGAAACTGTTCGTATACCATCAAAACGCCCGAGCAAACAACAATCACTACAAGAAACAACAGAATAATTCGACGCCTTAAAGCCCTGCGTCGGGCCTTCTTCCTGGCTCTTTGCCTTTTTAAACGCTTTTGCCGGAGCTGTTCTCTGACGATTGATTCATCAACCAGAGCAGCTCCATCCTCAAAAGCCAGTTCAGTATATAACCCTTTAATATTTCTGCTCATAATTATTATCCCCCTATTACATGATGTTGGGGTCAAAAGGTATTTTGACCCCTTTGATACCAGATTGCTACGTGC